>Ga0315901_10000025_pt1 | contig 199374 bp, 272 predicted proteins | sample LakEriMetagenome_10_FD_203761 | JGI IMG/M metagenome (GOLD analysis project Ga0315901, IMG submission 203761) | Freshwater fungal communities from buoy surface, Lake Erie, Ohio, United States - Buoy 2 MA116 | ecosystem: Environmental > Aquatic > Freshwater > Lake | place: USA: Lake Erie, Ohio... | reverse complement strand
AGAAACTTGATATTGCAATGATTCATTATTGGTATATGGAATCATACTAGATTTAGTTGGAAATGATCTTTCCAACTGTTCATAATTATCACAGTAATCATCATAAACTAGTAGTGGACTTGGAAACTTAATATACTCAACTAGTTTTGCCATTACGTCGTGATTTCAATAAATCAAAATCTTTTGCTTTTGTTCCACCATCATATTCCCATGCATAACCCTCATTAATCATCTGAGTATTTAAAGAAATTTCTTCTCCATTAATAAACAGATGTCCAATAATTCTACCATATTTTTCTGTAGAATCCGGAAGTTCGGTCTTGATAATAATATCTTTAGCAAATTCCAATCTATTCTTCAACCAATCTTTTGATTGTAATCCTAGTTTCTTTTCACTCGCATCAGTGGTACGACTTTCAGGAGTATCAATCCCAGCAAGCCGAATGCGTTTAGTGAGAGATATGTCAAAACCCAAATCAATATCAGCGTCAATAGTGTCCCCATCGACTACCTTATGGACTGAGCGAATACGGTATATGTATGGATCTTTATTTGACATTAGAAAGGAAACTTAATACTCCCAGTATTTAGTTTGGGAATTGGTAGTTTTTCGAATGCCTTAGTAACTTGTTTTTCTACAACAGCACCAACAAACTGTTCTGGATTGTCAAGAATCTTTTGTGCCTTTTGATATGTAATATATGCTCCTACGCCAATTGCGGTACTAATACTCAGACTTGTCAGGGATAGAATTAGACTTAAATGTTTCATCTTTCATTTCCTCATGAGCTAACCGAAGTATATAGTAAATTACATATGCAGTAAAGATAAGTCCAGACCCAAGTATAATCAATACACCCCAAGGAAACTCACTCATCTCTGTTCCAACCAGTTCATAATTGCAAGTGCTGCTTTGTTAGCGTTAGGTGAGGCACATACGAGAGTGTAAATATCACTAATTGTTCCAATACCACTTCTACCAACTTGTAGTTGTGCTTTGTCATCAATGACTATCTGACTTCCACCACCACCAACAACAAATCCACTTAAAAGAACTCTTCCACCAGTGAAAGAAGTTGCAGTTGTATCATATTGAGTAATTGCATCTGGGTTTGCGTGATCAGTAAATGCTGCACCGACTAGAGTTGGGTTCTCAACTAGTCTCCAGAAGATGTTAGTATTATCATTAGTAGATACTTGAAGTGACCTTGGAATTACAACACCACTCAACATATTTGATTTAAGACGAATACTAAGAACTGGATAATAAGTATTCGCAACAGACATCGTAGTTCCAGTAAGAGCATTGCCCTGACTGACAAGAGTTCCAAGTTTTTCTGGTTCTCCTTCCTGAATAAGAGAATTAGAACCCTGATAAAGGTAATGAGTTCCTGCAACACCAGTTACATTTTCAATTTCACAACGAATTGGTAGGAATGGAGTAGAACACCAAACATATGGATTGGTATTTGAGTTATCAAATGTATGACTATGAATTGTTTCATTCTTCATTAACCAATTAAACTGAACAATTCCTGCACCATACCATTCATAGTTAATTGAAATCATTTGTTGTTTTGTTGGATCTGCAACAACACCTGTATATCCATCACCACCAAACTTTTCACCATTCCAATTATCTCTGGTTACTCTAGTTTCTGTAGTAATTCCAGATGTACTACTGCGAATTACATATGAATATGTTCCACCATCGTCCTCAAAGTATGCACCGTTATAGTCATCAAACAGTCCAAATCTTCTGCGAATTCCTACCTTTGGTTCTTCAAGACGAATAGCAAATGCAAGAGTTGCACCCCTACCAGGAATGTATCTCATTACAGTCCTAGTTTGACGAATGACTTTACTCCCTGCAGTAGATCCAACTTGCATCACTACATTACTGGATGATGCGTTGTGATATGCAGTTCCAACTCCAACTATTCTTTCATCCCATACATCACTCTCTTTTCCGTACTGGAAAGTATTAAAGAAGACTGTTTGGTACGGAGCAACTTTAAGTCTGTTGTTATTAGAAAACTGAGGTCTCCAGTCTGTCTGGTTTCCCCAGTGATCTGCAATATTAAAAACTTCAAAGAGACTTCTCTCTTGATTTAGATAGTCCTGTTCATTCTTATTCCACTGAGCCATTATTCACTCCAAGATAGTCTTTCTGGTTGATACCTCTGAGTATTCTTAATTTTTAAAGAACTTTGAGATTGTGATGGATAAATGTTATGAACGATTGCTCCAGGATACTCACTCTGAAGTTGTTCAGCGAGAGCGTTCTTATCCATCATAGAACCCTCTACTTCCAAACGATACATCTTTCCTTCCCAAACTACATCAGCAAAGAAAGACTCTCCTACTGGTTCTGATTGTGGTTCGGAACCATTGATATAAAGGTTTCCGTTGAAGTCACCAGCAATGTTAATTGCTTCCGATAAAAATTGATTGAATGATTTCATTAGTTACAGTTCCAACGACGAAGGGCTTTGTTGATTCTTGAATCTGGATCTCGTGCAGTTTCTGCACTAGTTAGTCTCTTTTTCATACCTTCCATTCTGCGGCAAAAGGACTTACGGCGTTCAGCCCTTTTGCCCGCAGGCTTTTTTTCAGTTACTGCAGTCTGAAGTTTTGAACCTGGATTTTCACGACGATAAGCATCTACAGCTTTCTGACTGAGACCATCGGTTTTATCTTTACGATTAACTGACTGCCAATCTTCCTTAACTCCAATCATCACAATCGGATTTCTAACTCCAGCGGATCTCATCTTAGTTTTTGTTAGATTTACTTTAGTTGGTAAATCTCTCATATCCTTTTTTGGAGTTTCATTCTCTTTTTCGTCACATCCACAACCTTCACTCATGTTTGGATTGATTTGAATTTTATTTTTCTTTTTAGAAACATCAATTACTTTTTTTTTATCCGTTGCAGAGGAAAAATCTTCTACTTCAAATAAAAAATCTTTTCTCCAATCATGGAGTTCTTCTTTTGTGACTTCTTTTTTATTTTGTTTGTTTAGTTCTCTTTTTGTCTTTGCAATTTTAAATGCAGCTGCGCCCAATTGAACTCCACCTTTAACCATCTTACCAATATTACTTGCAACTTTAGTTGCAGCTGCACCTTCGGTATCTTTAGTAGATATTTTTTGATATTCTGGTCTATCTACAGATTTTTTGGATGATTCAATTTTTTGTTCTAGTTCTCTTTTTCTATTTTTTTCTGCTTCCTTTTTCTTTTTTTCTAGAGCCTCAGCTTTTTTCTGAGCTCTCATTTTATCTTCCCTTTTAGTTCTTTCTTTTCTAGCTTCAGCTTTAGAAGCGGCCTTTTCTCTTTCAGTTTGTTGAAGAATTTTTGCAGCTTTTACTCTCGTGGCACCCCTAACTCTCTCAGCTCTTTCTACCCCAGTAACTTTTCGTTTACCTTTTTCTGGTTCTTCCTCAGTTTCTTTAGGCTTTTTTGATTTTTTATTGTCATCGTCTCCACGAATATCCGCAAGAAGATCGTCAAGTTTACCTTCACTTAATGGAGAAAATTCTAGGATCATTCTATCAACTAAAGATAACTCTTCTTTAGTCTCCTCCTTTTTTTCAGGGAGTCCTGCATGTTTTGTCTTTGCAAAATCTCTTGCAGATTTCTTAGTCATTCCCTCTGCAGCCTTTGCAACCTCTGGAGAAGCAGGAGTTTCACCTTTCTTAGCAGCATAAACCATACCCATGAATCTCTGTTGAGCTCTACTTAGAGACTTCTCTGTAAGATATCCCTCACCCATTGCCTTCTGTTTACGAAGTTTCTTAGGATTCTTTGTCTTGTCTGCAGAGTAGTTATTATCATCCTCATTATCAGGATCTACAGCACTACGATGTCTTGTGCGTCTTTCCTCATCATCCATGTTTGCACGACTTCTCTTTGCTTCATCTGGAGAATACTTTCTACCACTGTTGTACCATTCCTTACCTACATGACCTCTCTTCTCAGCATCAGCAGAAGCTTCTCTACGCTTATTCTTCTGACGATTTGCTTTGAAATCTTTCATGGTCATACCTTCTTCGATTTCAGTCTCTTCTTTTTTCACTCCTCTTCTCTCTTCATGTTCAGCTCTACGAGCCCTTTGTTGACCTCCACCTAATGCAAGGGCACCACTTGGATTGTCATATCTTGCAAGTCTTGCTGCAGATCTCTTATGTTCTGGAAGTTTCTTATCTGCCTTACCTTCATCAACAAGGTCGCCTTCGGGTTCATAAGATTGACGAAGTTGTTTCATTGCATCGTTAAGTGCATTGTTACGTTTTTGCATTCCATATGCAGCACCAGCAATACCTGTTCCAGGATTTTTAATCTGTTTTCCTTTATTTGCAGCATCTACTCCAGATTTCGCAGCATCTTTAGCTCTCTTAATTGCAGCACCAGCAGCAAGAGCTCCACCAAGAGCAAGTCCGCCAGCAATTAGTGGTGCAATCTCATCAATCTGTTCTACTTCTTCTTTCGCTTGAATAATCTTACTTCTTACCTTTCTGCGATTTAAAAGATATTTGTCAGTCTTATCATGATCTCCATCATTATCAATATCCTTATCTTCTTGACCAACAGCATCCAGTTGTTTCGCTTCTTCTACTTTCTTCTTCTTGTCTGCAGCAATGGCAGCTCCAACAGTAGCTCTCCTCTTCTTAAGATAACTATCAGAACTATCGGAATCACCATCATTATCCACATCGTCATCTTCATGACCAACTGGATCCAGTTTTTTAGCTGTTTTAGCTTCTGCAACAATACGTGAAAATTTTTCCCAACTAGACATTTATCTGTAAAAAATACTGCTAGTTTTATTTATTCTTTTTGCCTCTACGAAACTTATCGTAAATAGATGCAATCTTAACACCGGTATAACTTTTAACTTCTTGTCCTGGAGTTAATGATTGGAGATACTCCCTATATTCATCTGTACCGATTTCATGGGGGTGTTCAGTGAGATCTTTTAACCAAGACTTGAACATAACTCCGTCTTCAGTTACACAAATGACATAGTTAGTTCCTCTACGAATTACTTCACCTCTAAGGCCTGTATTCATATTTTCAACGATAGATCCAACTTCATAGATGTGATCAACTAGGTATGCATCTCTAAGACCCTCTTCATCAAATTTAGGTGCAACTTCCCAAATTTCCGTCTGTTCATTAATTCCCATAGATCTACGAAGAACATTAAAAAGTTCCATCTTTTCAGTGTTACCCAGAGTATCAGGAACACCTTTCGCAAACTTTTTAAAGTCACCTTCTGCTGCAGCAAGACGAAGTTTTGAAGCAGACATTCCTGTTACATCATCAGAGTCTGGATCTCTTTCTCCTGCAGAAACTACTTCAAGTTGATCATAATTATAAAGTTCCCCATTATACTTATGACTCAAACCTTGAAACTCTCCGAGTCGGTCTTGGCCCACCATGATGATCATATTATTATGACCTTCTTGATTTGCACCCGTCAATACATTAAAGATTGTTTTTGCTCCCTTGTCGTCAATAATACTATCTGCATAATCTGGGAACATCTGACGCATATATGAAATCTTCATTTGTGGAGTCAAAGGATTTTTCTTAGCATCATGAGAACGAGAAGGATAAACTCTCAATTCATATCCTCTCTTATCAGCTTCCTTTGCAGCACGATCTAAAAGTTTTTGATGACCAATTGTTGGTGGATTAAATCTACCAAACACCACAACAACTCCTGGAGTTTCTGGAACTGGTACTTCTGCAGGTTGTTCTTCTGTCGCTGGTGCAGATTGTTGTTCTGGTGAAACTTGTTGAGAATTTTGTGTCTGTTGTGGGGAGGGTTCTTGAACAACAGACTGAGTTGCAGTCTGTTTAGATGAGATTGATTTAGTACTTGGTTGAGATGGGGAATCTTTTTGTCCTGGAATATTATCACTACCAAAGAACTTTAATTTACCAGCCACAGTTTTTGCAACAAACTCACCATTTTTGTCATACCATCCGCCATGACCATCTCCGGTCAAACCAAGTCTCTTGGCTTCTGTAGATGCAGAAGTTTCTCTAGCTTCAGTGAGGAACTGCGTGAAATTCTTCATTATTAATTGAGTTAGGATTCCTTAACCATAAAGGTATTTATTATTTTTCCTTCGGTGCATAGGCCGCAGGACCGGCTTCAACATAGAATTTTAATTCTTTAATTTGAAAATCTTCCCCACTTCCTGCAACTCTTTTTTTAAATCTTAATTGAAACAATTCCTTGTTTAATGGCTTAATAATAAATTTTAAATTATCTCCACTTTTTTGTACATCTATTGAGGATGTTTTTTGTTGAAGTTCATTTATATAATCAACAGTAATTTCTTTTATTTTTGTTTTGTCAATATCAACAACATTAGCTAAATCCGAACCAAAAGTCATAGATTTAAATAGTTCAAAAGCCTGATCCTTAAAAGTAGAATTCCTAGAAGCATCTTCAAGAGATTCTAATGTCTCTTTATACAATTCTTTAATAGTGTCTACTTTTAATTTCTTTTCTAAAGGGGTTCTTGCTTGTGCAAGTTGTTCTCCTAATATTTTTCTATATTTTGTTTCATTTGGAAGTGAGACTCCGAATCTTTTTACAATGTCCATCATCCCATTAAAAGGACTAAGATTAGCCAAAGTTTTACTTCCAGACTTTAAAGAAAAACTCAATGTTCTATCAAGTTGTTTCTTACCATTCATAGTTACGGAAACTTCCAAATCTCCCTTTATATCTCCACCAGAAGATTCTCCAGCAATACCGTCAGCATTAATAACAATATCAACAGTATCAGATTTATTATTTTTAAGATAACTATCCTTAGTTCTTTTTATCAGATCTTGATAATGTGTTTTGGTAAAAGTAATTAAATTATCTATTTTTCTATCAATATTTCCTACATCTGAACTTTTTTCATAGAGTGGTGCATAGTTGGGTCCAAATGCCATATTCGTTGATTCATATTTTAATCTAATAATCAATGTAACTTTAATTTGATCCTGAGGACGACCATCTTTAAATTCTCTTACTACTATTTCAGATCTACCATTCTTAAAAATACCAGGATCTATTTGTCTTCTCCACCTATTAACATTCGATTTATTAATCGTACCATTTGCAAACAATTCGGCAAGACAGATGGCAAATACGCCCTCCATCACATCTCCTTCATTTAATTTTGCCATAGGTACTAAAAAACCCTTCCAAATATTTATGGAAGGGTAATAATTATTTTTTACTCACTGCAGATTCCATCGCCGAATCTAAGTTAGTAATTACTTCACGAAGATTAAAGATCCTTTCTGGAATTGCATGACCATTAGTATAACCTTTTTGAGCATCAACAAGAGACATCAAAACTATTCCCGCTTCCTCAAGACTCATTTCAAGAACTACTTTAGTACTCACAGATCATCCTCCGAACGATTTTCAGAATAATAAACATCAAAAGATCCCCCTGGATAACGTTTCTCAAGTTTAGTTACGTTACGAGCAACAACTTCATCAATAGTAACTTCAAGTGCCATGCAAGCTTGTGCAACATACCACATAATGTCACCAAGTTCAATAATCAAATGTTCTTTATTATCTACATTCCAGGGTTTACCTTGGAAAATCATTTTCTTAATAATTTCCAAAAACTCACCACCTTCAGCATTGATACCAACACCAGCAGTAAGCAGTCGTTCAATATTGGCACCTTTTTCATCAAGTTCTACAAGACGATTGGAAAGGGCAAGGAAATCAGTAGATGCGTCGGAGGTTACTGCATCAACAAATTGTGTATATTTGTTAAAATCAACTTTACTCATTAGAATTTAAATCCCTCGAATGATTTTTTAGGTCCAGTTTTCTTTTCCTCATAAGTATACTCCTCTTCTTGTCCAGAGTCAAGTATGTCAGCTTGAGCACTCTGTTCACAATCATAGAGTCGCATCTTTGCACGATCAATACCAACAACGAACCTTTTATTGATGGTAGGATCATTATAACGATTCTTCAATTGTTTCACCATAATCTGACCCAACTCTTCAAGTTCTTCAGTACCAATAAGAGCAAACATAAGGTCTGCAGTAGCAGGAAGACCGAAAGATTCGGAAGTATCAGTTAGTTCAACATCAGAAGATCCATAACCACTTCTGGTAGTTTGTGTTGCACTCACAATAGGTAGATTGAACTCCACTGCAAGACCACGAAGTTCTTCGGCAATAGCTTTAATATAAGAATAAGAATTGACTGAAAGATTTCCCTTATACCTAGAAGAGGCACAAATATTAAGATAGTCAATAAAAATAATATCAGGTTTGAATGACTTCTTAAGAGCAAGTTCATTCAACAATGATTTAAAGTGACCACTGTGAGCAGATGCAGTAGGATACTCTTTAATAATCAAAGTACCCTGAGTTTTCTTAGCAATATTACTAACTTTATTCTCGAACATCTGACGAGGAAGATTAGTAATCTCTTGGATATTCACATTCAAAAGATTCGCATCAATCCTTTCCGCAATTCTCTCTTCAGCCATCTCCATAGTAATATAGAGAACATTGCGACCTTGTAGGAGAGTAGAAGCAGCAAAGTGACACATGAATAGAGACTTACCAACACCAGTGCCTGCAAGAGCAATGTTGAGAGTTTTGTTAGGAAGACCACCCTTTGTAATACGGTTGAAGAATTCCAAATCGAAAGGAATTTTGTCTTCTTTCTGGTGGTAGAATTCATATCGTTCTTCATAATCATGAAGATAATCGTGACCTACGTTTGTATCAAAACTAACTGCAAGTGCATCGGAAAGAATAGATGGAATTGCATCTTTAGACTTCTTGGAATCCTTACCATCAACGATCGCAATAGATTCCATCAATGCCAAATAAATGGCTTTATCACGACACCACTTTTCAGTAGTATCACACAACCAAGATGTATCTAGGAGAGATTCTTCGAGATTGAAAATATATTCAGTAACTTCTTTATACGAGTTTTCATTTAGATCAGTACGATTCTCAATCTCAACATGAAGAATTTCTTTTGTAGGAAGTTTATTATAATTAAAAATAAACTTACAGATCTCCTCAAAAACTACTCTCTCAGCGTAATCTGTAAAGTATTCAGTTCTGATGAAAGGCAAAACCTTCCTAGAATATTCTTCATTAAATGCGAGACTCCTGAGAATAGTAGTTTCAACCCTTTCCATTAGTAATAGTGACAATAAGTGGACATAATATACTTGACTCCTTTATTGACTCGCAATCCCGCATGAGGGTACTGCCAAGTAGGAGGAAACACCATAACTGATCCTTGTTTAGGAACAATCTTTTTATTGTGATGAGGAAACTCAGTTTCACCACCAGTGAAATCATCATTCAGATAATACAAGAAAGCTAGATATCTTCTTGCAGATGCGTGATCTTCAACATCAACATGAATATCAAACCTATCATGACTTCTGGAATGATATTTCTTAATACGAAACTCTTCTAGAAAGAGTCGTGGTGGATACCATCTAGTGTAATCCGAGAACTCTTTTTTGTAAAGGTTAAGTACACCCATAGTAACTTGAGATAGTTGTTTAGCACTATCTGGATGTTTTTGATTAATATTCAATTGTGTAAAATTAGGGGTTCCTTTGTTATTAACGATTTCTTTATATCCACTAAGATCAAAGAGATCAATCAAGGTCTTACATGTTTCTTGGGGTAGAACATTTTCATAGACCTTGATAAAATCATCCATAACAAAACTCTTTCTGAGCAATCTCATCTAAAGCCTGCATTACTTCTGGAGTAAAATATTCTTCTGGATTTGCAAGGATTTGTTTTGCGTAAATCTTTTTACCATCCATCTCGTAACGACCCGCAACATTTTTCCAGAGTCCGCCGAGTTCCCCGAGTTCCAGAAGACCATAATAACGATCAAGACCGCGCTCATCATAAAATAGACGGATTTCAACGTCTTTGTTCTCCTTACTCAAACGAGATTTAGCAGTCTTAGCTTTGATAATGTTTCCAACGACTTCTGTTCCATCCTTCTCTTTTTTCTTTGAGAGATAAATGATAGTAGAAGCGGCGTACTTAAGACCACTACCACCACCCATCTCTTTAGTAGGAACGTAAGCACCGATGACATCATAAGTGTGATTAGTAACTAACATTGGAATATTAGCTTGTCCGAGTTTGAGAGTGATCATACGGAAAGCACCTTTGACCAGTTGAGATTTGGTCATGTCACGAACTTGTTTATCGTTCAGTGCATCAGTAATTTCTTTCTCAGTGGAAAGCATCCCCAGAGAGTCTAACACAAACATACACGGTTTACGTTCTCCTTCAGGTTTTTTTAAGTATAGGTCTACTGCTTTGAGAGCCTTTCCACGAAATTCCTCTACGGTGACAACATTAACCACGACAAGACGTGATGTGTCGATGCCGCGTGACTCCACGAGAGATTTAGTAATGGCAGCCTCAGTATCAAAGTAGAGACAATAACCATCGGGGTTAGTATCAAGAAAATTCTTAACCACAGCGAGAGAGAAGAAAGTTTTTCCAGTAGAAGACTCTCCAGCAATAGCAGTAATCTTATTCCCAGATACACCACCAAATATGCTACCTGAAACCAGTGCATTAAAAACGTATGAACCCGTGTCAACATAAGTTTCTGTTTCATCAATGTCTGAAGCAAGTTTGGTGTACTCGCCTCCAATTTCTTTTACGATATCTTTAAGAAAATCCATCAAGCTACCATCCCATATTCTTCACGTAGAATTTTTTTATAAGGAAGACCCTGTTCTCTGAGTTCCTTTACTAGTTTAAGTTTTTGAAACAATGCAACATCTCCACCCAGAGACATGGCTTTAATAATAGTATTCAGTTCTTCGTCATTGATAGGTAGATCCATTCATTCCTCCAAATTTTTTGACTCTGTGCAGATAACCCAATTATACTTCTTTTTTAGTTCGTTTGCAAACCAATATGCAGTGGAAGCCGTCTCAAACAGTTTCCTATTTTTAACAGGAGACAATTCTCCAGGTTCAGCCCAAACCACTACATATTTACTCATGAGAAAAAACTATCCAAACTGATTGATTTTTCCACAGACCATCCAATAGAATCAAGAATAATTTTCATTGGTTCCACGAAAGATTTATTGAACTGAGTATCATAATCGACATATTTTTCCAATCCAAGTTCTCTGGGAAAGTCTTGAATGAATCCAAGAACATTTTCTTGAATTGGATTAGGGATCTTCAAATAAAGAAATTTAATCTTTTCTCCACTTTGAATTGCTGGATACTTTTTATCAAGTCCAGCCTTCTTAGTATAATGATTGTAAAGAATTGCACCTCTTACATGAAATGGTACACCTTTATTATACATGTGTGTCTTTGATACCCACTTATTAATTTCAGAAACACTGCGAGGGAAAGCAATCTCTTCTGGTTGAAGTGATTTAAATTTCTTGCGAGCTTCCTCAATAAACTCAATTACATCATCTTCCCCCTTGGTCATAACGATATTGATTGCATCTTTAATCATCTTCCTACAAGGTGCAGGAGTAGATGTTTTGATGGCTTCAATACCCATCATCTTCAGTTTAGGTTCTTGATATCGAACACCTTCAGAGTCCCACACTCGAAGAATATAACGTTTTTTACCAGTCCAGATTCCACGTTCCGCGATGTTCTCGCGTTTCATGTACATCTTCTGATCATAAGCATTCAGGTAGTCGGCCAGTTCTTGGTAAGAACTTTCAATATACTTTTCAAGTTCCAAGTTACAGACCTTATCAAGGAAATTGACAACTTCATCAGTAGTTTTCTCTCTCCCTTTGAATACAGCATCAACAAAAGGACCCATATTAATATAAATGGAGTCGGTATCCATAGCAATGACATAATCAACCTCCTCAGTTTTGAGAACCTTATTCATATAAGAATTCATCTTTTCTTCAATCCATTGGATGGCTACTTGACCAGATAGAGTAATCGCTTCCGCATTTGCAAGTTTATAGTAACGGAAGTATTCATTACCGATGGCACCATAAGCAGAGTTAAGTGCGATCTTTTTAGCCATCTGAATATTATCACAACGAGAAATCTCTTTTTCCAATTCTTTGGTTGGAGTTTTCTCGTAGGCTTTTTTAGCCTCAATCATCTTCTTTTTGAAGATGACTCGTTCATTATACATCTTCTCCATAAGTTCAGGAAGGAACCCACGAATATCTTTACGGTACATTGCACCGTTGGCACACACAGCATAATTCTTATACATCTCAAACGTCAGTTCTTTTTTAAGAACCTTATCCACAGTCACACTGGGATGACGATTATCCAAAAGAGTTTCTGGACTGATGTTGTATTGCATAATGAGGTGTGGATACAGTGAGTTCAAGTCAAAGTTCACCACCCAATCATATGCACCAGGAACTGGTTCCTTAACATATGCACCAGCATATTTCTCATCCTTAGTATTACGTTCCTTTTGAGGAATCACAATATTCTTTTTGAGGAGATAGTTGTAGATAATTGCATCCCAAGTACGAACTTGATAAGCAATATCATTAAAGTTTACCTTTGCGTCAAATGCACGAGTGAAACAGAGATCAATCAACTTGAGTTTATCCTCAAGTCGGTCTACTAGTTCTACGTCAACAATGTTGTACTCTACAAATTTTTGCCAATTATTTGTATAGAAATCACGAAAAGTATCAAACTCCGAGTGGTCCAACTTATTCTGAGACAACTCCATAAAAGCAATGTGATCGAGTCGATAACTTTCCTGGTTAGGAGTTGCAGGAGACTTCTTATAAAGATCCAGATAGTCAATGATTGACACTCCAGCAATCTCGCAACTCAATTGTTTGCGACCCGAAATCTGTACTTCTTTGACCTTTACAATGTTCCATGGAGAGAATTTTTTAGCAACTTTTTCTCCCATCAATCGTGTAATGCGACCAATCAGATATGGAATATCATAGAGCTCGCAGTTCCATCCAGTAATTACTTCAGGAGTATTGTTCTGCCACCAATCCATAAAGGTATTGATGAGAGAGTACTCATCTTTACAGTAAATGTACTTTACATTTTGTTGAGCAACTTGTGCAGGACGAGATCCAAATGTAGTAATTTGTTTAGTATTATAGTCTTGTACTGTAACCAAAAGAAGTTCCTCGGCACAATTAAAGACATCAGGAAATCCACTTTCAGCAGCAACCTCAATGTCAATTGTTACAAGTTTGATCTTGTTGATATCAAACTTGATTTCATCTTCTGGATACTTTTCTGCGATGTATTGGTAAATGAATCTATCATTTCCAAAAACTTTGAATCCATTCACACCTTCATACTTTTCCAAGAAGTCTTTACAATCTCGGATAGTTCCAGGACGAATAGGTTCAACATTTATACCATCAAGAGTTTTATACTTACTTTCTTTCTTTGATGGAACATAGAATGTGGGATAGAATTCTTCCCTATTTGTAAAATGTTTTCCGTTTTCATAACCTCGGACAAGGATATCATTACCTAGTTGAAAGACATTCGTGTAAAACTTCATTGAATAAGAGTCAAATAATCATTAAGTAGAGGGGTTTTTGGATCAACCAGAGTTAAAATTTTATCTGAAGAGATCATTATGGAATCAGTTGAATCAGTCAACTCATATAGCCATGGCGTAAGTTTTCCATCAAAAATTTGATAGGGATTAATTAGTTTACAATCAGGTTCTCCTAGTTCGGATACAACTGCACTTATTTTTGAAATTAAGATAGTTCCACTCACTAAAACAAGAACTTGTATATCATCCATTTTTTTCTTCCACAATTACTTCGAAATTTTCAATAAGAGTTTCTTGTTGATCTAGTTCATCAGAGTCATCGAAATCATCAAAATCATCATACTCATCAAAATCATCCTCATCCTCTACATCTCCACTCATTCTCATTAAATAAGAATTTTTAACCATCTCATGAGCTTCTACTACACAAACTACCCAAGAAGGATCGATAGCAATAGTTTTGTCTGAGGACAGAACAATCCATGGATAAAAAGAAACTTTTTGTTCTTTTTCTACTTCACCATTACTCTCGAATAATACTTTAGGTGTAAGCAAATTGACCACATAGGGGTTTTCGAAAACTAAAGAGACTACTTTCTCATTAGAATCAACTAGTTCTTTAATATCAGCTATTACATGTTCTCCAGATTTGAGAACAGCCAGTTTTACAGACATACTCACTCCAAGTTTAAAGCCAAGATACCACAAAAAAATGGGGGTGTCAACTGGATTTTGCCAGTTAACCCCCAGCGCCGACGATATTCAAAAATATTTAGGCGCCATCACCATCTGCGGAATTACCACTCCCACCACCGCCTGGATTCTTAGGCATAGCTTTTCCTGCAGGGACTACTTTTGATTTTCCAGTCAACGGATTGTAGATTTTATGCCTAACGGCAGCGGGGTAGGAAATCTGTTTAATGTTTCCGACTTGTTCTAAGAACTGCTTAAAGGATTTCATACACCTTTCGTTTCTGATGTTCAGGAATAATCCTATTTAGTTTGACATGGAGTAGACCATCTTCAAACTTTACATCAGATACCTTAACATCGTCGGATAGTGTCCAGGTTCTCGTAAAGGCCCTCTTTGCCAGACCATTGTGAAGATATTCACCTACTTCTGAAGTTTCTGCCTTCTTCGCTTCAACGAAGAGTTTATTCCATTCGGTAAAAACTTCAATATCTTCTCGTTTGTATCCAGCAAGAGCGATCTCAATACGATACTCTGTCTCACTTTCCTTAATCACATTGTATGGTGGGTAGTTATTATAGGACTCATGTGTAGCCCCGAAGCGATTAAACCACTCATCCATTCCAATACTATACTTCTCAATATCATTTAGAAATTTGTCAATGTTAGCCGTGTTGTACTTAGCGAGTAACATGATAGACCTCCTTAAGCGTCTGTTAGGTTGTATTACGGATCCGAAGACTCCGCTTTAGAGTATGGGCAGTCATATGACCTTTACCCATCATCATTATATATCTAAAAACATAAAAAATGGTACGGAGTAAAACCGTACCATTTTGGGTATGTTCCGAACTTTGTAGAGACCGCACGAAAAGTCGCTACAGAGTTATTTATGATTCTGGTTTTTTCTTCTTTCCAATATTATACTTACTTTCCAAAATCCAGTCATTCTTGTCTTTATAGGACAAGACTTTGATCTGATTCAAAGGTGCTACATCAGTAACAAAATCGGGTTTAGTGATTGTAATTAAACCCCAATCAGAAAGAAGATTGATAATACGATTTCTACGTTGAACATCATTCACCGTAAGATTTGCATGTTTACCATCAAGAGCAAACAGTTCTTTAAAGTGAACAATGTAATAACGGCCCTGTTTATGAAGAATGTGACAGGACTGATAAATTTTCTTTTCCTTGCGCGAGGCAACACCGATACGAGTGAGTGTCTCACGGACTTTCAAGAAATCGTCTGGTTCATTCAGAACCACTTCCACCATTTGATCTTGTGACCAATTGACTTCTGGTTCAACAAAGGTACTCATCTTTTGCCTCCGACATCAAGTTTAGATTTAATATAGTTAATTTGGTCTTTTGTTAGAATTTTCAATGCTTGTTGGGCCTTCTCATTACTATAGCCATAGTATGATTTGACTGCATCAAGATCTTGAATTTTCTCTTTTTTAAGCCACGGAGAAAATCTTTTCCGTTTCCTGACACTATTTAGTAAAAAATCATATTGAAGTCTAGAAGTCAGTTGATGATTGAGATTCATCTCATTTGCAAACATAACCGTATCAATGTGACCTGAAAGACATTTATTCACAACAAATGCTGGATACTTCTTTTCCCATTGAGGATCTCCACCATCCATCAAATAATCTTTTGTGAAGTTAATGGAATTTAGATAGTCTTTTAGTTCGTAACTCATCGGATAATATCAATAGATTCTGGGTTCTTATTCCAAGTCTCAAGTTCTGTGCGAAGACGACCTTCAGACTTCAGAGTTTCATATCGATTAGAGGCCTTTTTCCTCCACCAGTTCACAAGGTGATCAAAATGAAACTTATCATAGTTTTGACCGGGACGTAGAACTTCATCTTGTCCAAGAATGACTTCACGAGCATTCTCAAACCCGTAATCAGAAATATAAAATCTCTTCTGTTCAGTCAGATTTTTTGCATTTGCAATCGCAGTCTGGAACTCCACAACCTTTTGAGAAGGTAAGCTTTTCTTGATGATTGAGATCATCTTTTGTTGGGTCTTGAGTTTCCGACTGGATGCGTCCTCCTTCACCAGAGATTGGTTGTCGTTCCTCTGAATAAACCATTTGTTTAACTCCTGAAAGATCTCATCATGGAGCAGAGGAGTAAAATCACTTTGAGTTAGACCCTTGTACCTCATGTAGGGTTTCAAACCATCATACTGTGATGAGGCTTTTGTAGACCCATAGAGAGAAGTTGTCTCAAAAGAACAAATGTCTGATCCATACTTCTTATTTAACGTCTCACGAGCAGTATGAGAACAACAAAGAAGTGCGAGGAGTTTACCTCCGAGATAATTAAATCCAAAAGGTTGTGTAGGTACAATGATAAATCCCATGATTGCATGACGATTAAACCTAGACAACTCGGGAGTTTGTCCAAGCCAATCATTGCGGGGTTTTGAATTAATAGTTGGAGATCCAAATCGACAGAAACCAACAATCTTCTGCGTGTTAGTTTCTTGGACAATCCACTTTAGTGATTTACCAGGAATACTATCTTCAATCGCATGAGAAGTAGTAATCTGAAGTCTTTCGTTGAAATATTCATTTGTAAATCCACCTCTTTCTCCTGCAGGATAAACTTTGAAGTTCATATCCTGTGGGTGCATATCAAAAGCATCAAACATGTCATCCTCGGGACCAATCCCAAGAATGGATGACGGCATTTGTTCCATTCTATCCAATTTCACATTACGCAGATATTCATCGATTCTACCCATGTTGGAGAAGTAATCGATGAATTTATCCGCTGCGTAAATCGCATCATCAAGTTCTAGTTGCATATCAAATGATCAGTTTTTTTTCTTCTGGAGTTACGAGTTTACTCCCATAAACTTCATTATACTTCTTTTTAATTTGTGGATCAACTTCTGCAACATAGACAATGTGATTCTTAGCGATAATCAATTCGGGAATCGTCTTATCGATCACAGAAGCCCATGGAGCAAATCCCACACGACCATCTGGACTAGGAAGAACAACTAAACCATTTTTCACAGTCACAAAGTTATCATCCTGAGAGACAAGTTCAGCTACAACCTCTTCTCCAGTAGCAATACGAAATAGTTTTACATCAATCATTTAAAATTACACTCCACCATAATTTCAGTTAACGCCGCCAGAAGATTAATTTCTTGATCCGCAACGAAGGCAATCTGATACTGATACTTAGCAATAATGAGCACAGCAGCAGGAATAGAAGAACTTTCAAGGGCATTATAAAGAGCATCGTAAACACGACGCAAAAGTACACCAGAATCATTGTCCAAATTATTAACGACCCATTTACGTACTTCAGGGAAGTTCTTTTCTTTAAGGTTTCTAACCAGGTCATTGATATTTACATCCGAGAACTCAGCAAGGATCGCAGAATCGATTTTACCACCAGCAGAATACCTCTGACATTCGTTTAGAACCCTTCTCCAATCCGGAAAATATTTATTGATAAGTTCCGCAAGGACTTTTTGATCGTATTGAATACTTTCCAAGTCAAGGATATTCTGAATACGTTTAAAGAATGATCCTGCAAGTTGAGCTTTTTCTTTTCCTTTGATACTAAACTCAACAACTGCACATCGAGAGTGGAGAGGTTCAATGATTTTGTTTTTATAGTTACATGTGAAGATGAACCTGCAATTGTTATAAAACGTCTCAATATTAGCCCGTAGAAGGAGTTGTACATCGTGGGTTGTGTTGTCAGCCTCATCAATGATGATGACTTTGTGTTTTGCATCACCCGCAGAAAGTGAGACGGTCGAAGCAAAGTTCTTTGCTTGGTTCCGTACCGTGTCCAAAAATCGTCCTTCGTCAGATCCATTAATGACATAATAATCTACACCCAATTCTTCGCAAAGAGCTTTTGCAACTGTAGTTTTTCCACAACCTGCAGGACCAGCAAGCATGAGGTTTGGAATTTCTTTTTTATTTAGAAACTCCAAAAATGTCTTCTTATTTGCATCAGGAAGAATACAATCTTCAATTTTACGTGGGCGATATTTTTCAACCCACAGAAACTCATCACGACTCATAATCAAATCCAATTAGGTTTACGTTCAGGCATCCGCAGATAATTATCTGCAACCCAAGGTTTAGAAGCAATATACCTTTTATAAGCAGTAAAGGTATCAATAGTATCATCAAATTTCCACTCTATAGGCATAGCACGAGCGAATGGAGTCACTTCTGTAATCTTGCCCTTTGGAAACAAATAATATGCGTCCACGAGGGTCTTATAACAGGAGTGAGTTTTATTATACCGCAGGCAGTATTCATCAGACAAGTTCAATCCCCACTTGATTAACCAGTAGGCATTATGGATACTCTCCATTGCCCACTTGGTGCAGGGATGATTGCGGAATGCTCCTTTCTCGGTCTTATAGGGGGTTCCATCCGTCTTAGGGAGAGTGCCATACCCGTGTCCCCACTTCTCTGATGCCACGATAGAGAGCATCTGACAACACTCTAAGGGCATCTTGACGATATGTTTGTCTGGGAGACAAATAGCACTCTCAGCAGGCCAAGGGGAAGTGACAAAGATGTTCATAATATAGGTGAGTTACCTCACTCATCATAGGTGGAGTCGGGTTCCAATGCAATGTAGTATGTAAGATTCTTATCTTCTGACTGGAAACGAGACAGGAGTTTCTTGGAGATCACAACCTCATAAGAACCAGGAAGAATCTTAATGTTTTCAACTTTAAAGTTCAGTACAAAAGTTCCAGTAGTTTCACCAACAACCAGTGAATATTCATTAGATGTGTCATTCTTTTTGTCACGAACAACCAATTTCACAACACCAGCTTCTCCAACAACAGAAAGGTCAGGAACACCATAAACTGCTGCAGCCTTGAGAAGTTTATCTAGTTGTTGAGTATTTACTTCAAAACAGACATCTTCAGAAGGGAGTGCAATAGACTTTTCGGGTGGAGTCACAATCACTGCAGGATCAGCAAAGAAATACTTAGAACGTGCATTACCTTCACTGATAGTCACATAACTATCATTAGCAAACTTCAGTTGAGGATTCTGATAGAGGGACATTGCATTTAGGAACTGGTTAAGGTCGTAAATACCAAAGTCTTTTTCAAATTCTTCCTCTACTTCAACTTCCGCAAGAATATTTTTCATTACAGAAATAGTGCGGAGTTTATTTCCCTTCTTAAAGAGAATAGACTGATTAATTCCAGAGAAGTTCTTGAGAAGAGAGAGGGTTTTTTCAGAGAGTTTCATAGATGTATTTTTGAGTTTCATGATCAACGGAATTCGGAAAGGCCATTATCTTTACGAGAATAATGGCCATCAAAGTGAAGCAGGAGCATAGCATAATGAATCACTTTGAGAAGGTCACGTTTGTTGCGACCATCTTTATCACCATAACGACTTCCATACTTTAGAATATTCGCCTGACAAAATCCAGGAGCAAGACCCTTTGCTGCCATCAGATCAATCGTTTGAATATCTTGGTATTCTTCGTTGTGACTACAATAGTGACTACCATAAGTACTAGTCACATAATCCTTAATGTCTTTCAGGATTTTATCTTCATTATACTTCCACAAATGATTTTTGTTTTCGCTCATAGTAACAGGGGTTTTATCAAGGTTGAGTGTACCATTGTCACCAATATGCATGGTGAATTGATTGATATTAGTGTTTTCTTTTCCTGAGCCAATAAAGATTGTATCGGGAGAAGGATTTGGATTACCAGTCAAACTGATTCCATCTTCTACCCAAAAATCTTGGTTTGGGATGGAACTTTCGTAAGTGCTTTCAAAGTTTTCAGACATTCTAATCATAGTAAAAGAACAAAAAGGGGAGGCACTTCTTACCTTCCCCAATTATATCAGGATTGTGTTTCCTGGTCAATGGGCATCTGGAAATCAGCATCCACTTTATCATACAGTTCCAGGAAGGACTGTTTGGTTTCATCATCAAAACGGTTGACGCACACTTGGATTGCCTTTGCTTTGTCTTGGAAGATGCCGTATGCACGGATGATGTGAACCAGACGACGGGTGCTGATGATTTCCTCAATACCACCATCGTAGAAGGTCTTGCGGATGATGTCTGCCCAGTCCACCAGACGCTTGCAGAAGTCACGGTCTTTCACACCAAGATCCAGAGCAACGCCTTCCAGGATCTTTTGTTCAGTTGCAGGAGCAGGATAAGACTGCTCAAAGGTCACGGGGAAACGTTCAAGGAAAGCTTCATTAAGAACGTTAGTGCCAATAAATCGACCGTCATCAGAACCCTTACCTTTGGTATTGGCGGTGGCAATCACATTGAAACCAGAAGCAGGTTTCACAAAGCGACCAATCTTTTTAAGGAACACACCCTTACCTTCCAGAATAGATTGAAGGCACAGGATCTTGTTGGAAGCAAGATCAATCTCATCCAATAGGAGAATAGCACCACGTTCAAGTGCTTCCACCACAGGACCATTGTGCCAAACAGTAGCACCATCAACAAGACGGAACCCACCAATCAGGTCATCCTCATCCGTTTCAATCGTGATGTTGACACGAATCAGTTCACGTTTGAGTTGAGCACACGCTTGTTCAACCGAGAACGTTTTACCGTTACCCGAAAGACCCGTAATGAACGCAGGGTAAAAGATACGGGACTGAATAATCTTTTTAATATCGTTAAAGTTACCAAACTTGACGAAGGTATCATCTTTATCAGGAATAAGGTTTTGTTCAGCGGCAGGAAGAACGGCAGGTGCTTGATAAGAACGCTCAATCTCTTCAACACGTTCTTGAGTCACTTCCAGATTCCAACGACCACGAGTAGTCTTGAAAGATTCCAGACGACGAGTTACGGTCTGGTAATTCATATTACGAGAGGCACAGAAACCTCGAATATCCCCAGCACTAATTTCAGTACCATAGAGATTTTTGAGATCAGAAATGAGTTGTTCGTCAGTCACAGGAGATTTGCGAGGCATAATGTGGTTGGGTGGTGTGTTTCAACTGAAGCTATAATACGCGAAAACCACCCCAGAAGAAAGGGGTATTGTGCCAGTTTAAAAAGTGTCCACTACAAGATATTTTTTACTTTACCAAAAATGTTTCTATTCCAAAAGTCACAAATAGAAACTTCTATTTCAGGATCAACAACATACAAAGAAGCTAAACATCTTTGTTGACAACTCTGAACTTCTGTATGTCCATATAACAAAGTGGTAGCATCGGTAGAAAAAATATTAGAAAGATTTACAAATTTTTTCCCAGGTCCAACAAAAATATTTGCAAACTTTTGAGATTCTTTATACAAATCAGCAACAACAAACTTTGTAGGAGTTTTTTTAAAGACTGACCAATACTTAATAAATGATTCGGTTCCACCAAAATGGTCCATAAGTTCTTTGATTGATAAATCAAAACTATGATCCATTACAAATCTTGAGTGATCTGTTTTCCCCAACCAAGTAAAATAATCCTTTTCGGAAAAAGATTTGATACATTCTACAATATCATTTGTCTTCCATGTATGTAAGTGTTTATACCATTGTATACTTTTAATATTAAAATCATATACAATAATTTTACCATTTAAGTCCAATTTTTTATTTTTAAAAATATCAAACAACTTAAATCCACTTGCAGTATTTACAACTAAATTAAACTTACCTTCATTATTAATTGACATTGATTCACTATTAAATAACCATATTTGATCTTTTACTGATTTTGCATCATTTATCAACTTTACTTGATTCCAATTCTGACCTTCATATGGAGTTAAAGTTTTAATACTTGATTCAAACTTTTCAGTATTAAATTCTGGATAATAATAAAACTTATTAAAACGTAATTTTTCGCTCAAAGTTATTACTGGCCAATCATTTAAAAACATAGAACTCAAAAGTTTCCAACCCTGTCCAGCGTTAGATTGGTATTCTTGTTTGTTTGAATACTTAACCCACAATGGAGTATAGTCATCATGAAAGTTTTCAATACTTCTTTCAACTACAGGTAATAATTGTTCTTCAGAACACCAATCACCAAATTCCGGACATCCAACTTCTTTCCATGCAGAAACGTTGACTATAAAAAATTGGTGGTGTAATTCCAACCACCTCCCAGGCCAAGATAATATATGTCCAGCTATACCAAAATTATTTTCATTTATAAAATCTCTAATTTCTTTATCATAATCAAAACTCTTCAAAGTACATCCAGAAGATTGAATCACACAATACTCATATTTTTTAATTAAAGCTTCATTCAATATCTCATGTATTTCATCTCCACAAATTATATCTACATTACTTCTAGATCTGTTGAGATAAAATAAGGTTGCACCTTTGGATCTTAGGTACATCGAAAAATTATTAATCCTATTTCGTTGATTATAAACCCCGTAACATACCCGTTTCTTTCGAGTTTTAAGTTGATCAAATGCTGTTTGTATTAAATTATTATTAATAGATCCATGAACAATAAAATGATATCTAGGTTCATCACTATTATTAAAAACAGCGTGAACATTTCCTATATCTAAAAAAAATCCTGTCCCTTGACTAAAAGGAACTTTTCCCCATTTTTCAAAGTAAAAATTACATCCATCAGGATTATTAATTGCTATGTTCAAAGGACCAAAAATTCTACCATCACCATCAGAATGTGGCATAATGTATCCACCAGGAGATAGTTTCATGATCCTTACTCGATCGTAACTACCATATCCCAATTTTTTTAAAAATTTAACGCAAGTAGGAAAATATACACAAGCTTCTGTCCAATCATAATCTGGTTCAGTCAGTCCATATTGATCATAATTTTCAGTAGCATCTGGACGTATTCCATGTAAAGTTAAAGCAGACCAACCTTCATGAGAATAACTTAGATGTTTATCTTTCTGCCTATGACCCACAAAAAGATGATCATTATCAATGCATTCTTGATGCATTTCTTCAAAGTCATCAGAAAAATCTATTTGAAGAAAAGGCCAATCTGAGTCAAATACATTGAATTGTTTTGAAGAATTTGGGGGATACCACTGATTCTCCAATGAGTTTTCTATAAATGTTTCAATTATTTTGTTCATCTATTTCAATTTCTACTACCCTTTTAATTTGAGAAAAGACTTCATTGTTCCACCTTTTTTGAACTTCAGTATTAAAATACCAATCGTCCTCAATTGGATGAAATCTTAACAGATCATCATCAATTACAATATGTCCAAGAAAATATCTACCTAAAGCTAGAGCATTTAAATTCTCAATAGGAATTATTTCCTGAGCTTCTTGTTCTATAGTTTCATACCACTTATAGAATTGTAACTCAGTTGTTTTTTGGCAATACGTTTTATTCTGAAAACAAAGCCATACCTCAGAACTATACCTTTGTTGAACTTTTACTTGTTTATTTGTAACAACTCTAACATCATCATCATGACAAGCGTGCATGTAGTCTTTACCTAAGGTGTTATATCCGAGATAAAGATGCCCCCACGAGAAATCAGTAGTTAAAAATAATTTATCTTTTTCTTCCAATCTCCTACCATCATATGGCGGATAAACAGACACTAAGGCACTGTATTCTGGAAAATCTTTCACAGTTGTACCCATTGCAACTTCTGTTACATGAATCCATTCATTTAAATCCAACCAAAGTCTATGAACATCTTCACCAAGATATAATTTTTTATCCGCACCATATTCTTCAAATTTTTCATGTAAACTATTCAGTTTTTCCCTATTTGCATCACTCGTTCCACTCAAAAAACTCAACATATTAGAATTATATGCAGTATTGATATCCTTCACTATTGAGTTTATTTTTTCAGTTAATTCATTTAAATGTAAATAATTTTTATTTGATATTTTGAGATTGAGTGATGCATTACTTCGGTTGAGATATGTTTTAACTTCATTCAACCACTTTTCCCTCAAACTATTTGGTTGCAAATAGTAAGTTAGTTGAAGTGGTTGTCCATTTTGTAACTCAAAAATAAATTTTACATGTTTATCTTTTTCAAAAAACTCCACAATAAACCTCAAATACTATAATAATTTATTTAATCAATCTCTAGATGAATCATATTTTTCTCTCGCTTTTGATTCTTTCTTTTCCTTTTCGGTAAATCCATGTTTCATAACTCTTTCGTTATGACGAGTAGCCTTTCTTCTCTGTTCTTCCTCTGGGGATTCTTTTTCACCCTTTACTTTTGGTTCTTGTCTTGAACCAGGAAAGTTCTTAGAGTGTTCTTTCTCAGCCTTATGTTGAAGGTTAGTAATACCTGCTTTTAGTCTGGTCTCTTTACCTTTTTTCGCAGCCATAAAGGAAGATTTTGCTTTTTCTGCACGTTCCGCACGAGCCGAATCTCCACGATCAGAACCTTCTGTATCCATCCTACGTGCTTCAATAATTTCTGCAAACCAAGATTCACTCATATTAAGAATGATTTTATCTGCAGACTCTTCATTTGAAGCATATCCTTCCTCAAGTAAATGCGAAAGAACTACTTGATAAGTGTTGTAACTTTCATCAATTTCACCCATTGCTTTTTGCTTACGGAGTTTCTTAGGATTCTTGGTTACTGTACCAGGACCTGGCTTGTGTCCACCAGCAGTGTACTCAACAGCACTATCTCTCGCATAATCTCTGCTATCTTGGTCAAGTTTACCCCTACCAGATTTACCCAACATACCAGACCATCTTGGTTTAGTAGATTTCTTACCACGATTTCCTGCATCAGGACCATTATCAATTCTCTGAGTATGCTTCTCAATTGCCTTTACTTTCTTAGTCTTCTCACCTTTCTGAGAATACTCACTTGCGGGTTTCTCACGTCTTGCGATAGCAAGTTTACCCATTGCTTGTCTTGCTTTAGGTGTCTTACCGTAAGAACCTTCTGCTTCATAGATATCAAGCATGTCATCCCAAGTGTACTCGGATAGATCATAACCTTCTTCTACAAGAGACTCCACCCAAAGTTCAAAATCTTCTTTAGCAAACTCACCCATTGCTTTTTGCTTACGGAGTTTCTTAGGATTCTTAGTAATTCCACCAGGACCCTCTGAAGGATAATCATGACCGCGAGGAGAACCATGTGCTGCACCTGCTCTTGCTTCCTCTCTATCAGAAGCAGTCATTCCTTTTCTTGGAGAAGTCTCAGGCCTTCTTTCTGCAGGATTAGTTCTTCTGAGCATTTTCTTGAGGAAAGGCTTTCTCTTTGCAGTCATCTTGGTTTTTGATGCTGCAGCATATGCCTTTGGAGTTTCACCATAAGAACCTTCTGCTTCATCAAGTTGTTGATTAACTTGGTTATAAGCTTCTGTCAGATTTTGCAGGTCGTTAAAGTCCATTTTTTTACAAATACTTTGTAAGTATTTAGTAAAAAAGAGGGGTTTCCCCCTCAAGCAACAAGATCAATAAACTCACCAAGAATTTTTTTATTCATCTTCTTACTCTTTAGAGACTTTGCGAATGCAGATTTAATTTGGGATTTTGTTGCACATTCATGAACATCAAACTCAGAATCTTGAGAAAGTGCCGAACCAGAAAGGCCAAAGTAAGAATGATAACCAGAATTTTTAATTGAAAAAGATTTATTCTTTTTCCAATCATTCATGATTTTTACATATTCTTTATTGTCTTGAGCATAACCAGAACTATATTCATAATTATCGTAATACTTACGAATGAAAGAATTAGCTTCACGATTTTCAAGAACCCGCATACCAATAAAATTCACAGAAGGAAAACGATCACGAAGGTTCTGAAGAAGAGTGTCCGTAAATTGATGAAATTCAAATGGTACTTTATAAGTACAGCCAGTTTTACGATCACGAATGAAAGTAGGGTGACTATTAAGAGAGTTCAATCCAATATAAGGTTCTCCACCATCAACAGAACGATTTTTAAACTCTTTGTGAAACTTCATATAACAAGCTTCACCATCGGTTAAAACTACACATTGAACTTTCTGGAGTTTATTTTCCTTTTGAAACTTAGGCAAAATTTGATGCATTGCAATCAAAGCTTCATTCAAAGGAGTTCCAGAAAGAAGTAGTCTAGTCGGAGTATTATACATTGGAGCATCATTATAAGAATACTTAAATTCTTTAGCAATGCGATAAATGTTAATCATTTGTTCTTCCAGAACACGATTATTTACTTTACTAGTAAAAAGATTCATCATGGAAAATGTTTCATCTACACAGATGAGTCCAGATTTCTTTTGATAGTGTGGTTCCATCCTCATAAAGTTTCCCTTTTCGTCATATGTACTACGACGCCACTCATTAGTAAATGCATAAACTTCGAAGGGAATAGAAACCTTCTTACAGAACCAAATCAAATTATAAAGTTGTTTGATTGTATCCTGCATCACATTTGACATTGAGCCAGACCAGTCCAGGACAAACACTAGGCCATGATTTTTTCCGTTTGCAAGAGTGGTTACCTTACGGAACAAATCTTCATTATACTTATAAGTATGAAGTTTAGAACAATCTAGAACACCAGTACGAGCAGTAGTGGAACGAGCGTATGAATCTGCAGCTTTCCGACATTCAAACTCTTTCACCAAGTAGTTAACTTCTTTCTGAGCAGAACGTTTGAACTCTCGAAAATCTTTATCAATTTTTCCAAACAAAAATTCCTTAGCATTAGATTGACTCTTACTAAGAGATTCTACTGATTTGTTCCACCAATCATTAATTTCATCATGAACTTCAGAATTAGATGCAATGACAGTTTCTAGATTAAGTTTGGGAAGTTCCACATAAACATTTTCATACGAAGAGCTGTTGACAAGATCTCGAATAGATTCTTCCAAATTATCTGCAGTATGGACTTTAGGATCAGAAGTCTCTCCACCCTGATTTGAAGTTCCCTTAGAAGGTTGATCAATATCATCCCCCGATTCACCATCAGAAGGAGTCTGGCCACCTTCACCAGAGGTTTCAAGTGTATTCTGATCCGAATATTCTTCTTGGGGTTCTGAGGAAGGTTCTGAACTGTTTCCAGAATTTTGTTCCACTGTATCAATAGAATCAATCTTCATTTGTTGATCCTGTTCTTTCTTGCAGTACTCATAAAGTTTTACCGCAGCTTGAATCGCTTCATCAAAAGTTTCTGCATCACCAATCATAGTGATGATTTCTTGTTCTTCCTGATTAAACTGTATATCAATGTAGTTACCAATCTTAAAGTAAAGATTGGCACGATCTGCAAGATTAAACTTAGAAATATCTTCTTCCTTTACTTGGAAAAAATCATCCTCGTGAAGTTCACGATAACCCGCATAAAAACACTTATTGAGACCCGCATACCTACGTTTCATCAACTTTTCAATACGAGCATCTTCCGTAACATTCACAAATTGTTGTGGGATGGAAAACTTTTCACTCCAGTCCTCGTTAGGAGTATAAAGTGCATGACCCACTTCATGACCAACAAGCATATCGTAGACAACGTTAGAAGCCTTCTCCCACATCGGGAGAATCAGGACACGAGTATCCACATTGAAAGACGCAGTGGGAACGTGTTTGTGTTCCACCACCAGATCTTCAGTAGCGAGGAGACGGGCAAGATGACCTTTGACTTCGTGATTAACAGACATGAACTTTGTTTCGTATGTGGCTATATTACATGAAAAAAGGGGTCTGATTAGACCCCTTGTGACACTTTTTAAACTGTCACACCATTTTACTAAATCCTTTAATTTTATCAAATTTTATCACTTTTTCAAACTTATCCATAAGATCATCCGTCTTATGTGAAATCACAAATACATGAGCATCCTGAATGACATAACGAATAATATTTGTGAAGAAATCTGTTCCTGCTCCGTCTAAAGAACTATCAAAAATTTCATCTAGGATGAGAAGATTTGTACTGGCCGAATTTCTAAGTTTGGCAATGTCTCTCCAAGTAAATAAGAGAGAAAGGTCAATACGCATCTTCTCACCTTCACTAAATGACTCATAACTAAAATCTTCATGAACTGGTGACTTAATAACCTCCTTAAACTCTTCATCCAGTGTAAAGTTGATGTAGAAGTCCATCATCTGTAGATACTTGTTTATCTGCTGATTCATAAGAGGCAGATACTTTTTGATGATTTTAGACTTCACTCCACCATCTTTCATCAATGAATGAGCAAAATCGTAGTAACTAATCTGTTCCTTTTCGTTAGATCTATCTTTTTCTATTTTGTCTAGATCTTTTATTAAGTTTTCAAGGGTTTTACGCTCAGTATTTCTGTTTTGAATTTGTTCGGTAATTTCTTGAATTTCATGTCCAAGATTTCTGATCTGTTTGTTAAGCCCAGTAATCTTAACATTGTTTGTGGTAATGTCATTGTTGAGTTTACTAATCTCCGTAGAATAAGATAAAAATTGTTGGTCTTTCTCTTGTTCTACATTGATGGCATCCTCCAACTCTCGGTATCCATCATTGAGTTCTTTGGATTTCTCCTCGATATCGACAATCTTATTTAAGCGAAATTCATTCTCTATACTTTGGGTACAAGTAGGACAAACCGTATTTTCCTGAAAAAACTTATGTTCAGAGACAAGAGTTTGAATCTTTTGTTCTAGTTTTGCCTTGATAGAATTAAGTTTCTTTAGAGTTGAATTTGTACTAGTAAGTTCTTCCAACTTTGGTTGAAGTTCTTTTTCAATCATCATTGAAATTCCTTCATTATCAGTATTCAATTCATCAATTTCATTCTCAATAAATTTAATACTATCTTTTTTCTTTTGGATTCTTTCTTTACCACTTTCATCAAGATTCTTAATAAAGTTCTCTTGCATTTCAATCTTATCTTCAATCATGTCTTTCTTGATTGAATATTCACGAATGAGTTCATTTGTTTTACGCATTCGTTCTTTTAAGATATTGTTCATTGTAGAAAAAATCTTAATGTCTAAAAGATCTTCTACAATTTCCCTACGATGGGAAGAAGTTAATTGCATAAAAGGGACGAATGTAGCCGAACCTAAGATGACTGTTTGGGTGAAAGATTTATAATTAAGTTTTAAAATATTTTCTTCTAACTTTTTCTGCTGATCTTGAGCTGCAGAGTCTTGATTTTGTATTGTCCCGTCAATCCAAATTTCAAAAATATTTGGTTTGATACCTCTCACAACTTTATAATTTTTATTACCAATATCAAATTCAATTTCTACAAGACAGTCCTTCTCATTCACAGAATTAATAAGTTGTGGTTTATTAATTTTTCTGAATGGTTTATTATACAAAACAAAAGTAAGAGCATCAAGAATTGTACTCTTACCGGAACCATTAGTTCCTACAATTAAGTTTGTCTTAGCGTCTTGAAAATTTACTTCGGTAAATTGATTTCCAGTAGAAAGAAAGTTACGCCAACGAATCGTTTTGAAAAGTATCATATTTTCGGGGAGGAATCACAAAATCATCAGGAGTTATAATTGCATACTTATAATTATACTGGTGGCAAGTCTTTATTGCAAGTTCTGGATCAACTTCAACAACTTCCATCTCAGGATAATCTTCAGCTTCTAAAAGACCGGCAAATCTTTCAGCGTCATCTTCATCTTGGAAAAAATATAATGTCTTATCGCCATGAGTATCCGAAACAGCATATGCACCGTCTTCTTCTCCATATGGCGTGATCATGTACATACTTATTCTATTTCGCAAGCTTCTTGATAGACCTCTCGCAAAAGAGTTTTGACTTTTTCCTTATCCAAGTCAAAATCAGAGTCTTCTACATATTTATTTAAAATGGTAATAGTATCTTCTATTTTTTCTTGATCGAAGTCAACATTATCATCATTGACTTCAAAGTTTTCAACAATCTTAATATCAACTACACCAGTCTTATAGATCTTATCCACAAACTTTTCAAATAAAAGTTGATCGGATTTTTTGCGAACAATAATTTTAACAATCTTATCTTTATAAGGAGTTGTATTGAAAAGTTTGGGATTATGATCCTCATAATAAATTCTTTCAAACATATTATAAGGATTTTGAACAAACTCTAATTGAAAAGTTTCAGTATCAAAGAAATTGAATCCTCGTTTATCATCAACATCATTCCAATAAAGTTGATAGGCATTACCCAAATAAAAAATCTTACCGTTATTAGAACGAGTGTGGTAATGTCCAGAACAAACGATTCTAAACTTATCAAATACACTAATATCCATTCCATGTTGTTGAATATTTCCAGGATAAACACTGAATCCATTCAACTCAAGATGACCAAAAGCAGCTTTTGCAGTTGTATCTGAAAGTTTATCTAAAGTTTCTTGTTGATTCTCTGGAGAAATCCAGGGAATCATAAAGGTTTTAAACCCATCAATTTCATACTCACCGGGACTAGAAATTGGAACAATATTGTCATACTCTCTTAACAGGGACTCAATAGAGTTGACTTCATTTGTATTTTTGTAGTACGCATCATGATTACCTACAATCTGATATACGGTTATACCTAGATCTCGGAATCTATCATATACATTTTCTTTTGCCCAGTTCAAACACCAAAAATCAATTGATTTACGGCTATCAAATGCATCACCAAGATGAATGCAATGTTTGATTTTTCTCTTTTCTAATTCTGGAAAAAAGATGTCTTCATAAAACTTTTTAAAATAATCATGAAAGGTTTTACTACCTTTTCTAGCCCCATAATGGGTATCTGTCACACAAGCAATTAATGTCATTGATACATCTTTGTTTGAATTGCATCTTTAATACTATTATACTCTGCAGAATTGAATCCGTCATCATCTACTGTAAATACTTCATCATATCCAGATCTTTCGATGATTTTGGAACGAATCTCCATTTGTTTCTTTTCTTTTTGAATTCTCCTTAGAAAAGCATAATGAATAATTTGAGTAAAATATGCAAATGGGTTTGAAGATTTCTCTGGGTTGAAATTATGGATGTACTGAACACAGTTCTCAATACCATCACAAATCATATCCTCACGGAACATATAGTTCACAAAATTTGGTTTATACGATAAGTGAGTTGCAATCTTTAGAAAACATTCCCCGAGATAATTTGTAATACGTGGTTTTGGTTCACCATTTTCTGCGGCTACTTTAACCTTTCTTTTGTATTCACATATTGCTTCAAGAAATTCTTTGTTATTTACGTAATGTTCTGATCTTTTTCTTTTTGGTGCCTGCATTTCATGAGTCCCTGTTTATATTAAGTGTTCTTATTATAACAGAATGTTCGGCTATTGACAATACCCTAGAATATCCGGTACAATAACTCTGTGGGGTTTCAAAGATCAGCTATCTTTAATATCTTGGCTCCTATAGAGTTTTTCAAGTCTCTTTCTCGTTTCTGAAACCGAAGCTAGATATCCCATTTCTGGAGTAAGAGGATTTTTTGAGTTTTTACTGTCCTTTTGTCTCAAGAATTTGTGATACATTTCAATTGTTTCTTCATCACGAACTTCACTAAGAGTAAGAACTCTATCCATATCGAGTAAGAAAGTATCATCATCAGCAAACTTAAGCCATGGATCTATTTTGTATCCTTGCATACCAAGCTGTTTCATAACAACAACTTCTATTACAACAGGATTGTTCAATATTAACATTGTTCTACCTTCTTCTTCAGATGGGCAAACAATAGAGAATATCTCCTCCCCTGATACTAATTTAATAACTGCATAGAAATCTTCTTCCATCATTCTTTTAAGTTTACCTGTACAAACTCGTAGTTAAAATGTTCTTCATTATAAATTTTGACTCTTTCTATCAGATGATTTAGTGTGTAATTTTTTCTTGAGTTTTTAGTGCAGTCATCAGCAATATCATAAAGTACAGCCTGAGTTTTATTATCACCTTTCCTTAAAACTCTTCCGATTGATTGGAGATTACGGATTCTAGACTTCGAAGGTGAAGCAAAAATAACGTTATGTAGATTCTTAATGTTAATTCCTGTACTAAACGTACCATACGAAGCCACAATGATTGCATTCTGTTCTCTTTCCGTAATCTCTCTGACTAACTCTCTTTCTTCTGCATCTACTCCACCATGAACATAAAAAACCTTACGTCCATCCTTGACCGAATTATTTATTGATTCATATAAAGGTTGACCATGAGATTCAACTCTAGAAAAAAGTACAAGAGTATTGCCTTTTAAATCTAAAGCTAGATTTTTAATAAAGTTATTTCTTTTTGGATGACCGATGATGAATTGAACTTCATCCTCAAAAGTTTGGAATTCTTGTGGATTATGTTTAAGAATAATAATTTTGATTTGAAGTTTGGAAAGATGTCCCTTGTCAATTAACTCTTTAGTTTGAGTTACTTTATATGATGGACCAAATAGGCCTTCCAATACCCATTTATGCGTTTGAGTTCCATCAAGTGTACCCGTAAAACCGAACCTGTACTTGGTATTATCCATTTTAGTCATAATTCCCACCAGAGATTTTGATTTAAACTGGTGAGCCTCATCTCCAATAACAACATCAAATGAGTCGTAGAAGGTCCTAGGAAGTTTATAAATTGATTGCCAGGTGGTTATGACCACAGGGTATTCATTCGTCTTCTCACGACCACTGTAGATGCGGTGGCAGTAGTCTTCTGCGTTCCATCCATAATCCTGGAAGTCTTTGAACATCTGTTCAACCAGAGACGTTGTGGGGACAACTAGAAGAATCTTTTGATCTCTTTCTGCAAAGTATCTAACGATCGAATAGATCATCAATGACTTACCCGAAGCAGTTGGAGAAATTAAAAGTTTACGATTATATCTAAGTGCATCATAAACTGCATCTACTTGATAGTCTCTGGGTTTATGCTTAGATATTCTAGTCATATAATCTCTTACACCTTCATAAGAAATCATTTCATTTTCTTCTAAAGGAGTTCCGTAAAATTTATTGTTTTTAAATTCTACTTTGTAGTCCCACTTCTTAGCCCAAGAAACAACTTTATCAAGAAGACCGACATATATTTCCCCAGTATGGGTTGAAAAAAGACGAATCTTTCCATCCCAATACTTACTTCTATACTGGGGCATAAACTTAGCCCCTGGTACATCAAAAGTAAAATGTTCCGAAAGTTCCTGATAGATATGTGGTTCCGCTTCTATTTTCAGGAATACTTCGTTCTTTTTCGCAATTACAATATCAGTCATATCCTCTAATAAATTTCTGCCACTCAATTGCATTTTTGAGCTGATATGTTCTATTTAATATAGTTTTAAGAATGCTTTCCAGATAGTTGAGCATCATTTGATAATACTCAATCTTTGTCTGACACTTGAGTAAGTCTTCGTCAGCATCCATGTACTTATCCAAATCTGGTTTAAGTACCTTATGATCAAAGGGTTTTTCTACATAAACTTCTGGTTCAGCTTTACCAGTGTAGTATTGCCACTTTTCTTTTTTTAAGATCTTGTATTTGTTCTCTTGAGCTTTTTTAAGAGTCAAGATATTATTAAAAATTTTATAATATTTTGCATGAAGACTTGGAATCTTTACCGATTCTGTGTGGAGGTTGTCTTCATCAATTTTAGAATCTTCTTCCCAAAGTGTTTGTATTTCATCCAGGTTCATAAGGCAAAATCTTATAAAGAACATACTTAAAGGTTACTGTCGCCACTGCATATTGCACATCGGCTTGAGTTGCATCAAAGTCAATTTCTGATAAGGAAGTCGGAAACATTCCTTGAAATTTTACTAGAGTTGATGGTTGGAAATTACTATTGTAGACAATCAAAGTTCCATCTGATGTATTTGGATCTTGGCCTGGATTAGTGGGATCACTATTTTTCCATTCCGTGTATTCATAAACACTTTCTGGATACCCAAGTCCTCTCATCCAATTTTGAACTGTATTATAATTTTCTAGATTTTCATCAATATTAAATGTTAATCTAAAATCATCAAAAATAAGTTTATCTCCAGGAATGGGGATATCTTTTAGATAAGTTGGTTGGATGGCAACTCCAAGATTTAATCCTGGAATATTTGCTGATTTTGAAAAGAAATCAACTTTAGGAGTCCTTACAAGGTTAAATTTAAACCCTAATGGACTAAGAAAATTTCTATTTGCAATTTGTCTATCAAAAGCACCAGACATTGTTTTTATTTTTATTTATTTCCAATAAAAAAGGGTCCTTTCGGACCCCTGAATCTGAAGAGTTGTGAAATGAATCACATGAGGTTGGAAACCTTGACTCTTCTGTAGTAACGGTTTGCATTGAGGCGGAGTCTTCCGAGTCCCTGATCGGTTCCTTCTGCAAATGGGTTGGCAACAATACCATAACGGGTCTTGAAGCCAATTTTTGGTTGGAAGGTGTCCTGACCGACGGCACGAACCATCTGGAGAGGAACATATGGGCAGTAGAAGATACCAGCATCATATGCGCTAGAACCCTTATAACCTACAACGTAGTACTGATCAGCAGCAACGTTAGCAGCATATGGGTCAATGTATACACGATACTTACCTTGGAGAACACCAGCGAAGGTGTTACCAGTGTCATCAACGTTAAGGTTAGCGTTGAGTGCAGGGGTGTAATCAAGTACACCGGCCATGGTTAGTGCGGAAGCAACGTCTGCAGAACAGATGATGGTGTTGCCCTTTCCTCTACGAGTTCTTTGTGCGATTGCGTTAGCATCACGCTCGATTTGGAAGAGTAGACCCTTGAACTTCTCAACGGACCAACGACCATTAGAGTCAACGTCAAGGTCGAATACACCAGCAGTAGCGGTGTTAACAGCAGCACCTTGCTCAGCAACCTTATAGATGGTTCTGATAACTTCTCTGTTGATTTCTGCGAGGATCTCAGTGGAGAGAATGTTAGCAAGTTCTGCTTCTGCATTTAGACCATGAATTGCCTTGAGGTCTTGAGCGAGTTCTAGTGAATACTCAGCCTTGAGGGCGCGTGACTTAGCAGTTACGGTTACCTTCTCGATGCTGAATGCCATCTGGTTGAAGGCATTAGCAGCAGCATCTCCAAGAGCTTCTGATTCACCAGTCGCCATACCCTGACCAACGTTGTATGGAGATGGGTTGGTTGTTGCGGTTCCAACTGGATTGAGAACGTTAGGATTGGTTCCATCCTGGTTGGTTGTACCGAAACCAACTAGACCATCGGAGAATCCGCTGGAAAGGTTGCGGCTGTTGTTCTGACCAGAGAAGGTGGTATCTACTTCATCGAAGAAGGTCTCAGTACCAGACTGGTTATCGTAGCGGGAACGCATTGCGAAGATGAGTCCAGTAGGACCACTCATTGGTTGAACGCCACAGATGTCATAAGCGATGAGGTTAGGCATCGAACGACGAATGAGGCTGATTAGAACTGGATCGAAACCAGCAACTGGACCACCAGCAGTAGCACCACCACTAAATCCACCGGTACCGGCAGAGTTAACTGGGGAAGCTTCGCCGAGGAACTCAGCAGACTCACGGAGTTCTCTCTCTTGGTTCTCGAGCATTTGTGCAGTTACTGCACGTCTGTGGGAATCTTTGATTTCTCCTAGACCGTCGAAGTCTAGAACTGGAGCCCACTTCTCCATTAACATTTGTGAATTAATTCCGTCCATTTGTTTTTAATACCTCTGTTAAAAGTGTTGTTGAACTGCGGTTTGAGTATTATCTAAAAATCACTTTTTAGCAACGTTGGAAAGCGCACGCAAATAAGCGTCCATAGAAGGTGAATGAGTCACCTCTTGGAAATTCGCTTCTTCTGATAGATTTTCCGTCTCGTTTGCTGGAATACCAGCATTTCTTGGGAAATAAGACTCCCTAAGAGTTACCAGTTTCTGGTAATAGTCATCTTCACTCTCAAACTCAACACTTTCTACGAGGCTTGCAAGCTTATCCTTTTGGGAAAGAGCGAGACCCTCGGAAACCTGATTGAAAATGCTGTCAGCAGCAGATTCTGCAAGTTTCTTGTTAAGAGCAATATTTCTTTGAATTTGCTCGTTGAGTTTTGTCTCCATTTCATCAAGTTTTTCTACCATGCTCTCTAGAACATCATATTTCTCTTCAGGCATTGATACATAATGTGCTTCAAAAAGTCCCTTCATACCATTGATGAAGGACTCGGTGATCTCAGTTTTGAGACCACTTTCAACTGCGAGAGCATTTTCTTCTAACCATTCGGATGCAACATACTCTAGGTATGAATCAACACGCTCGGTTAGTTCTAGTTTAATTTCTTCAACCTCTTCTGCAAGAGCAGTAGCATAGTGCTCTTCCATTACTGATTGAATTTCTTTTGTTTTGGCGTGAAGGGCAGCTTCAAATACAAGCTTTGCCTTTTCTTTAAACTCTTCGGAGAGTTCTTCTTCGCCAGATAGGAGAGCATTTACATCCTCTTCAATGATAGAATCTACATCTTCTTCTACCACTTCTTCAGCACCCTCTTCAGATTCTTCTGTTGCTTCTGTTTCTTCTTCAGTCGCTTCAGTTTCTTCTTCTTCAACTAGATCCTCATCTTCTTCTACTTCTTCCTTCATTCCACCACCTTGACCTGGTGTTGAAACAGGAGTTGCAGAAGTTTGAGGAGCTTCAGCTGCAGCAGCTTTAGCATTGACAACATCTTTAACTTGCTTCAGGGTTGCACCTGGAGTTTTTAAAGTATTTGAGTTGTCATCTGGACGACTGTTTTCTGGGGTTGGACCGCCAAGATCTTCCCAAGCACCAGTTTGTCCAGGAGTTGCAACAGGGGTTGCACTCTTGTGTGGTGCTTCTGCTGCAGCTGCATTAGCGTTTACAGCAGTTTTGGATTGTGAAGTGCCGGTTTCCATTTCTTGTAAATTCTTACCACGGGACATTTGTACTCTCCGATTACCTTTGTATAATCTGTATTTATTTATAATTTATAGATTTGATAAAAACTCATTAAACAGATTTAACTTCTGTTCATCAAGTCTTCTTTGATCAACAAGAGTATTAATTCTCTTTTGAGTTTTTGAAACGAGTTGTTCACGAAGGATTCCACCTTCCCAAACCCACTCTTTTCCTTCCATGATTCCAGAAACAAAAGCATCTGGAGCAGAAGGATCAGCGACGATATCAGCTGCAGTAGCAAGCATAAAATCTTCACCAACTACTTTGTGACCTTCACTAGTTGTTTGGAGTGAACCAACACCACGAGAAGAAACGCCAAGCATTACACCTTCATCAAGAAGTGAGGATGCAATTTTTCCCATTGGAGTATTCAAAATTTGTGCTTTACCGATAAAATTATTTCCCTCTTGAGTGAGAGAAGTGATTTTATGTGAAACACGATCAAGGTTTACAGTAGGACCATCGGGGTGTCCGAGTTCTCCTAAAGCGCGACCTTTAGATACAAACTGTTCATTATAACGATCAACCTCACGAGAGAGAACAGTGATGGGATACATTCTCCCATTACGGTTTTTAATTTCTCCTTGGAGAAATACTCCTTCAATATAAAGTTTTTTATTATCACCTTTTCCTTCAGTGATAATTTTTACATTCGTTACTTCTTCGGTAATTAGTTTCATGGTTCTTAGTTGGTAAGTCCTACTTTGGCAGCTTTCACAGACGCAGAAGATGCAAAAATTACATCCGTTGCAGCTTTTTGAAGAAATTCAACATCACCTGTAGCCATTGTGAATGAATTGGTTGTTGCAGCTCCAACAGCAGTTGAAATACTTACCGTAGCTGCAGCACCAGAACCATTGTATAATCTTACGCAAGTTGCTTCACTAATACTGGAAGCAGCGCCTGCAGTTGTTGGCATTGCAACTTCTGTTGCAATTATTTTTGTTCTTTGCATCGTTATAATAAAGTCCTATAATAGTTATTTATTATTCTGCATCTTCCTCTGCAACTTCATCATCACTTTCTTCCACATTTTCTTCATTTCCGAAAACTGATGCAGCAACCGCAGGTCTAATAATATCAATATTTTCTGCTGATTTTTGCATTAAAATCTCTTTAATTCTGTCGCTGATATCTGATGGGGATTGGTCAGCAACAATCATGTCAATTAAATCATCCATTTGTTTTAATTCAATGTTTATTTAAGGTATTTATTAGATCCTACCACCCTTAGGCATAGTGGCTTTAGGAGCTTCTTCTGTTGGTTGCATCTCAACAGAAGCAGTTGAAGCTTCTGGTGAAACTGGAACTTCGCCCATAGATCCTTGATCAATAGGTGGTTGTTCCCCAACAGGAAGTCCAGTTGTAGGATCTACATCGGGTGGAATAATTCCTTTTTCTTTCTCTTTTACTATTTGTTCATCAATTTCTACAATTTCAGAATCAGTTTGTTTGAGAATAACTCTTCTGACATAATCTACAGAAAAATATTTCCCAACGTATGGTTCAGCAACTGCAAGAACATTGAGTCTGTTTTGAATCAATTCTGCTTCTTTTAGTTCTGCAAAGTGATTGTCATAAACATAATCGAATTGAATGTGATCGGAAAGAATTTTCCAGTCTTCTGGAGTTACAATATTTTTGAGGATAAGTTGAGTCTTTAACATATCCATGAATAGTTGAGAAAATCTCTTTCTCATTCTTCCGACGAACTTAGTAAATTTAATTTCGTCTCTTAAAATCTCTGAAGATCTGCCTAGGTTGAATCCACCTGTTCCACCCAAACGAGACTCTGGAACACCAAGAGCTCTATAAAGTTTCTTCTGGAAATATTCAATATCAGCAAGTTCTCCAAGGTTTTGCCCACCTGGAAGAGTAGAGATTTCAGTTCCTCTACCACCTTCACGGCGAGGGAGCCAGAAATCTTCTAGCATTGCCATCATTCTTTTATCATCACGAATTTCTCCAGTATTGGCGTCATAAACTAACTTATTGCGATAGCGAGTCATGACATCACGGAGATATTGTTCCGCTTTAATTTTTGGTAGATTGCCAACATCAATATAAAAGATACGACGTTCTGGAGCACGAGACAATCTGTATATAACAAGAGAGTCTTCAATCATTCTTAATTGATTGAGAGCTTTGATTGCTTTGTGTAGGTATGAAAGAACAACTTGTTTATTCCTATCTACAAGACCGGAATGTACATATGTGATTGAATCTTTAGAAATTCTTGCAGCGCCACCTACACCACTCTTAAAAGTACTTGTTCTTTGACCACCCCTAGTATTTGGATCATATTCATAAAATTCTTCCACTTCGGGAGTGCTCATACTAACGTTCCCTGATTTACCATCAGTAACCATAAAAGATGGATTCAAAACATGTTTTCCATCTCTTTTAATTTTTCTTACAAGTTTAATTTTTGTAGGATCAATATATCTTACTTCTTTAATTCCTTCTTGTGGTTTTTCTAAATCTATAACTTTATGATAATAAATTCTACCGTCTACGTACCAATTTCTTAGAATCTCATGACATCTTTTATCAAAATCTAAAATTTCTTTAATATAGATAAACTCATCTCTAATAATTTTTTTGAGTTTATCTGAAGCGGGTACATTCGATAAGTCTATTTGTACTGGAGAATCATTTTGATCAGATACTATTGCTTCATTTATAACGTCTTCTATAGCTCCATCCACCTCTGGATGTAAAGCCATTTCACGATATCTTTTAATTAAATCATATTCTGATTTATAAACTCCTTCAATGTCAACATATTGTCCATAAAATCCACTAGACACATAAAAGTCCGAAGAATCTTCTTGATTCTCCGGAACAGGAGAGACGATAGACTTTTTAGATCTATCGTCCTCCGAATCTTGGATTTTAAAACCAAATAATTTAGGCATTATTCAAGGGTGAACTAGTTTCTACTATTTATTAGAGTTCCGCAGTTGGGGTCTCAGTAGTAGATAATTGTGAAGCTCCACCATTATCGAGAGCATCCCACCACTGAACTTGTAAATCTACAGTAAATTCTTCGATTGTATCAGCAGAATCATAGGAAAGGTCAATCGCACTTACTGAAGTTGGGAATATTCCGTAGAACTTATAAGCCTTTAGAACAGGTAATGTCGTTCCAATTGTAATTGCAGGATCAGCAACGTTTCCAGTAGCATTTTGGATAGAAGCTCTTCCAAACTGCTTTACTATAGCATCTCTTTGATACTGTGCTGGATTAATTAAACCAGAGTTATCATCATGTTTGTTGATTGCATTCATCCACTTTTCAAATGTTGTTCTTAATTTAAAATCAACATCGTTAATTATTGTAATAGTCCACACATCAAAGGTTCTATCTCCAGCTATCTTTAAATTTCTTCCTCTAAAAGGAACTTCAATTACTCCAACATTTGAAGCTGGCAAGTTAGCTGCCTTGATCATAAATCTAGATAACTCTGAGATAGTAGTGTCATTACCAGTAGCGAATGTGGGAAAACCAAGTTCTACTTCAAATAGATTTGGTCTAGCACCACCACCAATTAGTTTTGATTTAAAATCTTCTAGAGTTCTTTGTTGAAAGGTTGATGTATTTGAAAATTGTGCAGCCATTGTTTTTACCTCGGTAGGGATTGATGTTTTATCTTAAAGAATTAAACGGTTCCGACAATCTCTTCGAAGCTAACTCCAGTTCTGTTAGCAACAAAAGTTAGACCAACAAAGTTAATTGATCGTGCTGGTTTTACAAAAATATCAGCCCTAAATTGATTTGAATCAATAATATCTGGAGTATTATTGGATTCATCACAAATAACTAAGAAGTCTGTTATACCTCTCTTTGCCCTTACATCACGGAGATATGGTTCAACAATATTCAAGAAGTTTGATCTTGTTACAGCATCATTGAATTCGAATAGTTGGGCTCTTGCAGCTCTTTCAATGGTCTCTTCGATGGTTAGGAATAGACGACGAACATTTATTCTATCAAAAGCTGATGAATAAGAAAGTCCTGTTTTATCACCAAAAAGAATAATTCCGGATCCAGGAGAGAAAATAACTGGATTAATTCTCTTAGGATAAAGAAGATCCCTTTGACCTTGACTTGGATTGTATGCAAGTTTAACCGCATTGTTGATAGTTCCTCTTGCAGCTCCTGCTGGGGAGAACCATGGATAATTATTAATAGATGTTCTTGCCATGAGTCCAGCAATATCTCCATTCAATGGGATATATCTAAACTGATTATTAAATCTATCGAACATGTATTTGAATCCAGAATCAAATACTGCATAAGAACTTGAAGATACTGAATCGTAGAAATTAATTATGTTCGATGTTTGGGTATCACTATTGGTTACATTTACAACACCACTTCTGTGTGGGGATATGGTTACTACACAATCTTTTCTTGATTCTGCAATGGAAATAAGTTTATTTGCTTTTGCTTGAGAATCAAAGATTGTTTCTCCACCACTTGGACCACCGAGAATAAAGTTTATATTATATTCTGCTGGGTTTGATAGTATATCATAAGAACTTAGGATATTTGCCAGACTCACAGAATATCCATTACCAGCTCCATAGTTGTGGCCATTTTGTAATGAATAAGTTTTTGCACCAGAAAGTCCAAAAGTAGTTGAATTTGCTTCCTGACCCCAAGCGATTGACCCTCCACTGGATAATACATAACCATCCAGGGATGTGAATGAAGGAGAAAGTAAAGCATCTACTTCGCCAGCGTAAATATATTCTGAATTATTTTGAATATATGTCTTATAGTAAATATTTTCACTTGGAGTAATTTTGGCGTCTGTAGCTTTTGACAGATTGGTAAATTTCTCTAGAATGTTACCAGATATTCCAGAAACGGATCCACTATCATCGACTACAACTACGTGTACCTCATCATTTTTTCCATTTCTTGAGTCGGTATACTGAGATGTTCCTGGTCTAGGAGCAATGTTTTTCCAAAATACAGTAGAATTAGTTAATCCTAAAGTCTGTTGATCATACCAATCGACTACTGAATTAAGATCACTATTAGGAAGTAACCCCTCACCTCTACTTAAAGTTCCATCTATAGAATTTCTGACATAGGTTACAACTAAAGTTGTAGCTGCAAGCGCAACAGGAGAAACTGTATCTACGATGATTTGACCAGTTGCTAGTCCAACCACTCTTGCTTTAAATGTACTATTCAGTGATTGAATTAAATCACCAACTTCAACATTATTTGATATTGAAGCGGTAGTTGCTACTACAGTAGATCCGATTCCGATTGTAGCTGCATTAGAAATTCTAAACTTCTCTAGGGAAGTAGCAGTTCCTACATTATTAAAGACTTGATAGTAAATACTTCCCTCACCTTCTGGTTGTTGAAATATTTTATTGAGTCCATTTGTTTGATATGAAACGGAAGTACTTAATCCGGTAGTTGAATCATGTCTACTTACAATTTTTACATCCACACTACCAACATTAACTTTTGTAATAATTCCCTTGATGTATCCATTGAAAGTTTCTACAGTTCCTGAAGAAGTTACATATGAAGTGCTGACTCCGCAAGTCATAGCATAACCTACAGCTAAACCAAAAGTACCAATAGAAACTCTTTGGTCTGCAGCACTATCAATTACACAAACTTTCAATCCATTAGCCCAAGATCCTGCTTCTTTAGAAGCAAAAAACCATCCGGTTGAACTTGTATAATTATTTTGATAATCTTCTTGTGATTTTATTTTTAGAGTTACGGCACTTCCACCAACACCTGCATGTGCGTTGATTAATTCATCATCATCTGATCTAATAACTCTTAATGTTCCTCCATAAGAGAGATATGAGGATGCAGTTAACCAATATTCATACTGACCATCAGTATTAGATGGTTTGCCGAATGTGTTTAAAAGATCCTGTTCGGTCTCTACTAGAACTGGTTGTCCAATAGGTCCTCTAAGAAATGGGCCGGCGATTGCTGCAACTTGATCATTTACTGCATCGATTCTGCCTACAGTAAGATCAACTTCTCTGACCTTTACGCCTGGTGATACTAAGTTTAGCGACATGTCTTTCCCTCTAAAGAAGTTTCAACTTGACTACAAATATTTATTATTTGCTAACTTTATATTGGGGAAACAGTACATGAACAAAAATTACCAGTCAGGATATTCCCATTTATCAAAAACTCTATTAGTCATTCTACTGGAGACTATTCTTTGAATAGTGCAATTTTTACACTCATATGAATATGCTGATGCTATGCCACCTCTACCTTTTCTCGTAAGATAAAAACCATCAATAAGATCTTTTACTTTTCCACACTTTCTACATTTTCTCTCAGTAAGAAATAAATGTTCTAATTCAAATTGATCATCAAAATCCATTATCTATAATCCCACATATATTGCATGTCTCCATATTCATCAACATGCCAACGATCGCCATCTTCATCAACAAAGCTTTCTCCACTATCTAACCCATCAGAAATGAATCCGAAAGGGGCCATATCTTGTTCAATTTGATTTTTTTGTTCTTCATAAATCCTTTTACGAACATCATTGTCCGTCATTTCTTTGAAGTATGGTTGCATGATTAACCATGCAAAAATAACTAGACACATTGCAAGATCATCATTACAACCATCTTCAGCCTCAAAAGAATTAGCTTTCTGAATGAAAGTTGTGAGTTCACTGATCACTTCATAGTCTTTAATGACTAATTTATCTTCTTCTATTAAAGTCTTAAGATTCATGCATCCAATCTTTTTGACATTTTTGGACATCTTCACGCCCATTTGAGATTTCTTACCAGAAAACCCTTGACCCACTAATTGACCAGCACGACCCCTCATCGTACACATAAGGACGTTATCATATTCCAAATCCATATGAAGAATCTGTCCAACTTGTTCACCAACGTCATTAACTTCAACTAAAACATATGCTTTATTGTAAGCGACTGCAAGATCTTTGATAATACTCGGAAATAACATTGGTTTAATCTGGTTATTTCTGTATTTTGCTACAAGTCTATATGGAAAACTTGTTGTATCACAAATTGTAAATGCTGAATAATCTTTCTCTACGCCCCTAGCAACATCAACCGTTAAAACATAATTATGATCCTTTTGAGGTTCTTCATAAATGTCAAGGCCTGCATTTCTTTTTATGGGATCATCGTAAACTAAAGATCTGAGTTTTGCTGCAGATATGAGAGTATCGACAGATCCTAAAAATTCGCACTCAAACTCAACTTTAAATTGTTGTTCTGACGTGTTTGCAATAGTTTGTGCTTTCCACTTATCGTCTCTTCCTGGAACTTCGGACCAATGAACATCTGTGGGAACGTATTCATTTTTACCGCGTTCGGCATCATGCCACATACGGTAAAAATGATTCATACCTTTTGGGGTAGAAACAATTAGGACTTTTGTGCTTTGTCCAGACGATATAGTAGGATAAACAGAGGCAAAGAATTCATCAGCAATGTGATTCGGGATGAAAGCGAATTCGTCCAAAAAGATGATATTATACGATCCGCCTCGGACAGCAGATGCAGAAGTAGATGCGGCGATAATTTTTGAGCCATTCTCCAGTTCTAGAGATCGTTTGTTCCATGATACGATACCTTGTTGCATCCATTTTGGCAGTTTTTCATATGCAAATTGTAATCTACTAAGTAGATCTTGTGCTGTGGATGCCTTGTTGGCTAGAATAGCTATGTTAACATTATCATTAAACACTGCATAATGTAACAAATATGAAACACAAGTTGTAGATTTACCTGTCTGACGAGGCATTCTACAAATGTTAAATCTATTTTCGTGAAAGTTTGTAATTAACTTCTCTTGGAATGGATACATCCTAAAAGGTATTTCACCATAGTCTAGTGAAACAATCTTGATATAATTTTTAGCAAAATACACAGGATCGTTCTTGCACTTTACAAACTCAAGAACTTGTTCCTGTGTAAATTCTACGGCTACATTAGCCTTTTTAAGGTTGGGATTACCAAGATATACCTGATCACTCATAAGACAAAATTACAATTTCGCTAAACTTGCTACGACTTCTTGTTGTTTGAGATATAGTTTAAAATAAGCTTTGGCAAATTCTATTGCTTCATCTCTATCTAACTTATCTATAACCCTCGATTGTTGTTCATAAATTAACATCTTATTAATATCTTCAAGTACTATTTCAGAGGGATTTACGTTCATTTCAATTACCTTGAATAACTACAATTGGTTTTGTTGGGTCGGTAGGACTTGGATACCACTGCATTATAACTGCGCCTGGATAAAACTTTTCAATTTCCTTTTTCACTTCATCTTTTGATGGCCTCTTCATACTTGAGAAGAAAAGTTGAAGATTTGTCATTGGTCTACCTCTCCATGAAAAAAGTATAGTATAAACATTACCACTAGATTGTATCCGTTGATAATCTTCGTTTGTCAATTGTCCTGGTTGAATAACAGAGTCTGCAAGAGGAAGAGAGGGGCCACTTAGTTTTCTAAGTGCGGCTTCTTTCTCTCCTTTGTTAGTAGTTCCAGTTGCAAGATTGCGAATTTTTGCTTGTCTTTGTGCATGTCTGTGTCCAGAACCGATTTCAAAACTCACATTTTCATTTGCTGGGTGAACTTTTGCAATACTATATGGTTTTTCTGGAGCTAATGAAGAAGGTAGTGAGAACATTTTCCAATAACCTTCGCCGTATTTGCATTCGGAAGATGTTTCATTTTTTTGGCACTTTGGGCAATATCTTACTCCATTCATTTCTTCTGGAATAAATTCTTCTTTTTTGGTTTTATTGCCCCAGTTTGCAGCACCAACTTTACGACACTTAACTAACGCACCAGATGCATATGCAGAAGGCCAAACCTTATAACGAGATTTTACCTTTGAATAACATGCGTCCTTTTCTTCACCTAATTTTGCAGCCCTTCTTTTTGCTTTACTTCCTTTTCCTCTATCTCTGTTTTTACCTAAAGTGTCTGCCCAATAATCTTTATTCTTTCTATTCATTTCACCACCAACAGATCTTTCTTCTGGAGGGGCACTTCTTCCACCACGACTTCTCATAGAATCAAATCTTTTATCCAATTCCTCAGTGGCAACCATCTTAGCCTTACCCTTTCTATCTGGGTTTGGATCTTCCTGGTTCTTACGACGGAATGCTCTCTCCTCTTCTTTATCGGAGAGTTCTGCTTTCATTTTGCTGGAACCACACTTTGGTTTTGTGGTTTGTCCTGGTTGTTTTGCACAGGGTTTCCCTGCGTATTTACCACCCAGTTGAACCCAACCAGGGGTGCCATCAGAAGCGCGACTCTTAGTAAACCAGTCACGCAAAGAACTATCACCACTCTTGTTGGCTTCATCAATGGAATTCTCCTTCACACAATTAGGAACTATCTTCTTTCCTTTCTTTTTCATTCCGAGTTGTTTGTAACCATCCCAACATTTTTCGTTCACAGGCTCAGTAAAACTTTTGAATTTATAATCAGACCCTTTAACAATATCAATAATAGTTGCAAAAAGATTTCCGTCTGCATCTAGAATCTCTAGATGTTCATTCATTCTTTTTTTACGACCTTGGCAGTGAGCTTTCTGGGAAAATCCTTTTGGATTATCACAATCAATTGACTTTTTATATTTTTCCGACCAATCTTCCTTTACCTTCTCCATTTTTCTAAGTTTGGAGTAGTAATTTGGAATTTCGTCTAAATGTTGCAATGCAATATCCATTGCTTGATCATTATCTGTAGTATGTTCCTTTTCAACTTTCATCCCCATCTCAAGTTGTTTTTCGATAACTGATGGAGATACTTTATGCTTTTTTGCGATTTCTTCTATGGATTTGTGTCCTTTGAACCCTTCTTTAACATCAGATTTTCTTTCTGTATCATCTTCTCCATGAGTAAGATGATCAGCTACTGTATCAAGATACTCTGCAGCTTTAGTGATTTTGGATTGTACCCACGCTTCTAGATCTCCTTCACCTTTGAGTTTGGTCATCAATCTTGTAATTGCTGCCTGTGCAGTCTTAAGTTCTCCACGAGCCATTGAGAACTCAAAGTCTTCTCCAAGAGGTGCAATTGTTTGGAGGTCCGAGAGAATAGACCACTCTTTAAAGGTAAGTTTTTCCATATTACTTTTGATTAGATAAGTTTTTCTTTCCAAGTGAAATCACTTGATCTTTTGTCATACCAGTTGCTTTCATCTTTGCTGCACCACCACCAGCAGCAAAATCATCCATTGGTTTTTTGACTGGTGTAGACTGCTGTTGAGAAGGTCTGTTTATTTTGTTAGAAAAATCTTGTTGTGCCTTTGCTGCTTTTGCCTTTTGTCCCGCATAAAGAACATCACTCACACTACTTCCTTTTTTTAGTGCTGCTTGTCCACCACCTGCTTTAAGGGCTGCATATCCACCTCTGTCAGAAAATTGCTTTGATCCAATCTGATTTGAAGCATAGGCATTTCTTTGAGCACTTGTAGTGAAACGACTATTTGGATTCATTGCCATTTCACTAATAGAATAAGCCTCGGCACAAAAATTTCGGAATGTCTTCATTTCTTTACTTAGTGGTCTATCTATTATTTAGATGTATCTTGATTCATGGAACTCTTCAAGAACTTTTGAAGTTCTGCAGTAGAACCAAAGAATACTGCATTGTTAGTAACACTTGTCGGTGTTGCTCCTTTTTCTTCCTTATTAATATCTTTCATTTTCTTTTGAAGATCTAAAAGTTTATCTGTAACATCTCCAACATTCTTGATTAATTGTCCAGCAACTTCATATGCTCTAGGTGAATCTGATTCTTGGGCTAGTTCTAGAATTCCATTAATCGCTTCTTGACCCTTCTCGATAATTGAGTAAAGTTGACCCCTAGAATATTCATAATCCTTTTGTAATTGATCAAGATTTTCTGTAGGTTTTTGAATATCAGTTACTTCTGTTTTAACTATTTCGGATTTAATCGTTGTTGGTTCTATATCTAAAGCTTTGTCAATATCATCAAAGTTCATACATCAGTTCCTTTAGTAGTACTATAAACTTTACCATCACCATAATCATAACGATATTCACTAAATCCAAAATCATCGTCAAGATCAATTAAATCATCATCTACACTATTAATAACATTGACTGCAGTTCCAGAAGCATGTGAAGAAGCTATCGTACCATCTTGACTTCTATTAACCGTTAATGTATTTCCACTTATCTTACGAATGTACATAGATTCGTCATCAATTTGAATATATGATTTTTCAACTAAAGACGTAGCATCAGAAACTGTAAATTCTGTAATATCTGTAGAAACATCCTCTGAAATTACCGTTATTTCATCATTGTTATAATCTCTAAGAGCCCTAGGTTCTACTACATATCTTAATTGTCTTGATGAATTGTTTCTATTGGTATTGGAATAGTAATCTACTTGAACTTGTTTAATTAGAGCATCATTACCATTTCCAGTAGGGCCAAATAGATATGTTTTAGCTGTGAAGTCAAGAGTATAAATTAAAATTCTTCTTGTTGTAAAATCTCCTTCATATTGATCATCTATTCCAATTCTTTCCAAAATCATTGGAATATCTCTTTTTTCACCAATACTTGAGGCTAAATCTACTGTTAGATTTAAGTGTGGTTGGAAATAGGGCAATATTTGTTCTACTATTTGTAAAGCATCTTCATTCAATTTAGCCATTATTGAAAGTCTAATGTTTACATTATATGGAACTGGCAAAAAAGATTTTGTTATTTCATTATTATTATCAGAATCCAATGCTTTAAATGTCTGCATTGTAGATGACTTTCTGGATGGATCATAAGAGATACCAGTCATCTCAAATGACATTCTCGGTAGAGTTATAGCAACTCTTCTTTTTAAATCTGGTACTTGTTCAATTCTAGCTAAAAATTTCTGTATGGGTCCATAAGCTATAGGGACCGTAATGATACTAAAATCATCTCCAGCACTATCTTTATGTTTAATTTTTATATCATTAAATAACGTACCAAAAGCTACTATGGTCTTTCTCAATATTTCGTGATAAAAATAATTTGATATCATTATAATTTATTGGGAGTAATAATTATTTAGTATTCACCAAAAGGATTTCTTTGACTGAAATCTACAATTGCATCAGCGGCATTTTCAATCTGAATGTTTTCTGCATAAGCATCCAAAAACTCATTAGTTTGTACAGTGGATATTTTGTAACTCGCGGCAACTCCAACAATAGCTTCTCCTCTTGCAAAAGTACCGTCAACGATCGCTACTTTGAGTATTCTATTTGTAGAATCCCAACTCTTAACATATCCGGTCGTTCCTGTTCTCGTTCCAGTTACAACCTCATTATAATCATAATCACCAAATGTAGTTGCAGTTGGATCTGTAAAAGATATTGTTGGAGTAAATGTATAACCAGCACCAGCATTCGAATATCTTACTGATACAACGACTCCATTAGAGTTAACAACTGCTTCAGCCTGTGCATTATTAATGTTTGATGATATTCCCGAACCAGATGGAATAAAGATTTTCTGTATCGTAACTTGTGGAGTAGTTGTATAACCAACACCACCAGAAGAAATACCAATAATTCCTAGAACTCCACTATTGATGACAGCTGTTGCGATTCCACCAGAACCTCCACCACCAGAAATACTTACTGTTGGTGGTTCAGTATATCCAAATCCGGGATTTGTGATTAAAATTCTGTCAATGGCTAATCTCTGATTAGAAGATCTACTTGTCATTATAGCAACAGCAGTAGCAGTCAATCCTCCAGTAGGTGCTGTAGATATTGAAACAATTGGAGCAGAATTATATCCATATCCATCATTGATTAAATCAATATACTGTACAGACTTGGAATTTGGATTTGTAGTTGCAAATCCTACAGTAGCTGTTGCAACAGTTGCTCCAGTACCAACCATTTGAATAGTATAAATGTTTCCAAGATCTTTGATAGATTCATTGACTTCGATTCCAGTTGGATCGACCTCTGGTACATCAATAATTTCATCCTCATATTCAAATCTCTCACATCTTAATTCATATACATAAAGGTTGTTTAATTGATAGAAAGGTTTTTTATGTTCTACATATTTGATTTCAAATAGAGACTCATCTAAAGGAAACCAGATTAAATCACCTTCTTGTGGTCTATATGCTATCTTTCTTTCAGTTTCTGGCCATAATTTAAGTAAAGGGGATATAAAATCGTCATATCTTTCTTTTGAAATTATTAAATTTATTTCATCGCTACTTCTAACACCAAATTTACTGAGAATATCTCCATTCCCACTAAATCCCTCATAATTCATTAAATAAGCTTCTATACGAAAACTATCATCAAACTTGGATGCAGTAACTTCTTTGATGACAGTATTTTCACCAACTATTTTTCTGGGCATGTATAGAACATCTTGTCCATACATTTTAAGTTGTTCATTAATTAAATCTTGAATGAGTCTTTGCTCACTCGGAGATCCTTGGAGGAAATAAGAATTTAATGGTGACATATTATCCTATGAGATCGAGTGGTGGTAGTTCGTACTCGTCTTTTAATTGTTGTTCTAGTTTTTCAACCTCGGCTACACCATCATCATAAATTTGTCTTCCATTTAGTTGAACTCCACCGGGAAGTAAAACTCCATTAAATTTGATCATGTTTTGTCCCCACTGTTTTTTAATTAAAGCAGTAAGGTATTTCTTTAACCACCAATCATTGTAAAGTTTTGGAGCATCTGAAGGATCAACGATTCTATAACAATCAATAATTACATACTCATTCTCACCAACTTGTTGCCAATCTATGTCTAAGTATAACTTATGATTCTTTTTGTTAAAACGAATTTGAGCATGAGGATTTAATAAGTAATCTAGATCTTCAAGATATCTTTTAACCATAGCATAGTTAAGTAGATCTAATGCACCATAATAATAAACATCATTTAAAAATAACTGATATTTAATATTAAAAAGACCGTCCGAAACTGTACTAGAGTTTATCTTAAGAATACTATTAACACCAATAATTGAATCTGGAAGGGGTAGATAGTTTACTCCTTCAACATAAGAAAGAGATGTCAAACCAGCTCCAACAACAGTTGGAGATGTAGTAGCAGAACCTATAGGTCCAGGTTGAGCCAATGTTGATTTGGTTGCAGGAGTGAGTTTGTGTTTTAAAAACACACGATCAATACCATCATAATGACGTTCATGATAATATTGAATTGCATCATCAATTAGATTATCAATTTGATCATCATCTACATTTATCTCTAAAACTGGCTTTCCTAGTTGTTTGAGGCAATAATCTTTCAACTCCGCTCTACTAGATGGTTGCGCCATAAAAAAATACCCCTAGTTTCCTAGAGGTATTTATGTTTTTTTATTTATTTTTTAAGTTCATTAATTTGATTTTTCAGGTCTTCTATTTGTGATTGTTGTTCTTTAATTGCCTCGATTAGAACTGCTACCATGTTTCCATAAGCAACAGACTTAGTTCCATCTTCAGTTTCAAATACTAATTCAGGGATTACTTCTTCAACTTCTTGAGCGACAACACCAATTTGATGTTCGCCATTCATATCAATACGATCATATTCAACTCCACGCAACTTCAATACTTTTTCTAGAGCCTTTTCAATTGTATTGATGTTTGTCTTTAATTTAATATCAGATTGTGCAGTTACTGTGCCTGGGAAAGTAGTATTACCGGAACCATCAAGGAGAGTTGCAGTTCTGGTTAGAGTTGAAAATACGCCAGTATATTGTCTAACGTAAATTGGTTCGGTTCCATCATCTGCAGTTGCAATTTCAACATAACCAGCGTTAGAAGCAGTGCCTCCGATTAAAATGCGGAACTGGTCGTTGTCCGCCATGTTACCACGAACAAGTTCAGTGGTATTTGTTCCAGTTACAGTATTGGTTAAATTACCAGTTACATTACCAGTAACGTTTCCAGTCACATTACCACTTACATTACCAGTCAATGCACCAACAAATCCTCCAGTTGAAGTTGTTACTCCAGTAACTCTAATGCCAGTGGAATTAACAATTACATTAGTACCAATAGTAGCAGAAGTAGCAGTTAATGCGTTAACCGTAACACTTGGGGTTCCAGTTAATCCAGTAGCATTACCATTGATACTACCGTTAAATGTTCCAGAGAATGTTGCGGTAATTATTCCTGCGTTAAAGTTACCAAAAGCATCACGAGCTACAATGGTGCTTGCTGTATTTGCTGCAGTTGCGTTTGATGTAACAGTAAATGTAGCTGCTCCAGAGTTATTATAAGTGGTGGAACCAGAAATACCAGTTCCAGATGTATTCATAGTTAATGTATTCGCAAGAGGTCTCTGCCATGTACCAGAGTCATTCCACAATTCTAGATTACTTGCAACGTTCCAAGAACCAGTTGCATTATTAGATGCATACCATCTTGCGCCACTTCCAGGTTGGAGTAAGAACAATTGGTTATTATTGTTACCAGCTGGAGCACTATGTACCCAAGATCCATCAGTATAGTAAATATTAGAACTTAAGAAGACTATTCCATCCCAAGTAAGAACACCAAATGATGACTGGGAAGGTTTCTTGATGATCAATTGAGAGTCATTATCACCAGTTGTTCCGTTAACAACTAGTCCACCACCACCAATCGCTGTTCCAGTACCACCAACAATTGTTGTACCCGTAATAGTATTTCCATTAATATTACCAGAAGCATCACGTCTTACAATAGTATTTCCTGTATTTGTGGTTGCAGAACTAAATCCATTGAGTAAAGCAGCATTTAAGTTAGTTACCTCTGTAGTTGAAGAAACTGTAAATGGAGCAGTTCCTGTTGCAACTGTTGAAATTAATCTTGTAGCAGAAATTGTTGAAGCGGCAGTTAAAGCTCCTGCAGCAGTTAGAGTTAATATTTCTGAGAATGATGTTTGGCTATTTACTTTATACCATCTATGAGTTCCTCCAGAATAATAAGAAACCGTATCACTATGAATTCCAAATCCACCAGCCCAAGTACTGCCATCATTATAAAGGGTAATTTTATTTGGACCACGAGCAGCATCATTAAAGGAATTATCAAATACTAATCTCTTATAAGTTCCAAATGCAGTGGTATTAGAAGAAGCACCACCATCATTGATGGTAACATTGTTACTGAATGTTCCAGCGCCGCCACTAAATGTTGTTGCACTAATTGTACCAGCGCTAAAGTTACCAGAAGCATCACGAGAAACTATCGCACCTGCAGTATTTGCAGAAGTTGCATTAGATGTAACTGTGAATGTAACAGCACCAGAACCATTATAAGTTGTAGAACCGGAAAGACCAGTTCCAGATGTATTCAAGGTTAATGTATTTAAATTTGATCCAAGTGAAACACCAGAAATGGTTGAGTTTGCTAGATTTGCATTTGTAATTCCAGCAGAACCACTTAAGTTTGCATTAGTCAGACCAGAAATAGTATTAGATCCTGCAGCGATTGTTTTGTTAGTTAATGTATCAGTTGAAGATACAGTTACAACATTAACGCCTTCAACGGCAATTCTACCTGCAGAAGCTCTAGTAATTGTAGTGTCAGTTAGATTTCCAAGTTCAATCGAAGTAATAATTCCCGATGTAGCTGTTATTGTATTAACAGTGATACTTGGTGTTCCACTTAAGCCTGTTGCATTTCCAGTGACGTTGCCAGTTAGTGGTCCTACGAATGAAGTTGCAGTTACTACGCCAGTTACGTTAATACCTGTAGAATTGAGAACTACATTTGTACCCACTACACCTGAAGTTGCAGTTAAAGCATTGATAGTGATACTTGGTGTTCCACTTAAGCCTGTTGCATTTCCAGTAACATTTCCTGTCAATGGACCTACAAAAGAAGTTGCAGTTATTATACCAGTTACATTGATACCAGTGGAATTAAGAACTACGTTTGTGCCTACTACAGCTGAAGTAGCAGTTAGAGCATTGATGGTGATACTCGGAGTTCCTGAGAGACCTCCTGCTGTACCACTCACATTACCTGTTACATTGCCAGTAACATTACCAGTTAATGGACCTACAAATGAAGTTGCAGTTACAATTCCTGCAGCAAATCCACCAAGAACGTTACGAAGTACAATTCTACTTGCAGTATTTGCACTATCAGTAGAGTAACCTTCCAATAGTGATGCATTAAGATTAGTTACCTGTGTGGTAGAAGTGACAGTAAATGGAGCTGTACCTGTTGATACATTGGAAATAAATCTTGTAGCGGTAACAATACCTGGGAACGTAGTATTACCGGAACCATCAAGAAGAGTTGCAGTTCTCTGTAAGGATGTAAAAGTACCACTGTACTGTCTTACATAAATTGGTTCTGTTCCATCGTCTGCAGTTGCAATTTCAACATAACCAGCGTTAGAAGTTGTTCCACCAATAAGGATGCGGAAGAAATCATTATCAGCCATGTTACCACGAACTAGTTCTGTGGTAGCAGTTCCTGTAACAGTATTACTGATATTACCTGTTAGGTTGCCTGTAACATTACCAGTTAAATTGCCAGTTACATTACCGGTTAGAGGTCCAACGAAAGAAGTAGCCGTAACAATACCTGCACTAAATCCACCCCAAGCATCTCTAGAAACAATAGTACTTACCGTATTAGTTGTTGAAGAGTTGAGTCCATCAAGTAAATCTGCATCTAGTCCAGATCCAGAACCATCATTACCTTGATGCCATAACTTGTTCCAAGCTGTTGTTCCACTACCATTTGTTGAACGATAGTAAATATCATTACTATTATAAAAACTTCCAGCAAACTGCATTGCATAGTAATTCGCTGTATTACTATGTGTAGAACTGAGAAGGTGATACCAAGTATTTGTTGTTTGTGGCCAACCTTCTGCAGTTGTAGCAGTGTCAGTCTGCCAGAAACCACTCTTAGTTCTTGTAGTAATATCGTCCTTGGTTTTAGCTTCAGCTTCAAATGAACTTGAGAATAATTGTGTTCCTGACCAAGTATTTGATCCGTCTAAAAGTGGAATTGTATTTCCAGATGTTCCAGTGTTCTTCCCATCAAGTAAATCTGCATTCAAATTAGTTACTAATGTAGTAGAAGAAACTGTGAATGGTGCAGTTCCTGTAGCCTGAGTTGATGTGAATCTTGTTGCTTGTATTGCTCCAGTAAATGTACCTGTTCCAGCAACACTAACTGTTACAACATCTGTTCCTCCAGAATTTCTAAGAATCCAATTCGTTGTATACTGATTATAAAGAGAACCGTTGAAGTATTGAATCTTCGCAGCTTTATTGCCCGTCCAATTTGAACTATTTGCAAAAGAAATATCTTTATCAATTAGAACAGTGAATCCAGCACCCACTACTCCTGCAAATTCTGGACTTCCAGTTAAAGTATAAGAACTTCCATTTCCAAGTAAAGTAAATCCAAGTGAAGGAGCTGCAGTAAGATTAGTTCCACCTCTTGTTACTGGTAGAGTTCCAGTACTATTGAGAATATCAAGATAATATGCACTGTTCTGACCACCTAGAGTGGCAGCATCCACATCTCCAGTCACAGAATTCTTAATACTTATAGCACCATCTGTACCAACTGTAAATGTAGAAGACTTGAATCTAGATACACCAAGAGTTGAATATTCATCTGAAGAAGTTTGAGCTCTATTCAGAGTTATGTTGATATTTCCATAGTAAGTATTAACTCCAACTCCACCTGGGGCTAGTTCGGAACTAGTAGCAGTTACACCAATTGGTTGAGTTGTTCCAATTCCAACTGAAGTAATTACTTTCTGATATGAAGAATCACCTCTCAAGAATGTCTGGTCATTAGCAGTTCCACTTCCAAGTCTAGATGGTGATAATGTACCAGTAATAATGTTGGACGCATCTAAACTTCCTACAGAAAGTAGTGACCAATTATTGGTATCTGAAGATGAAGTGTTAACAGTTCTAGAATACTCAACATTTTGCTCTGTAAGAGTCATAATTCCTACAGCACTATTAATGGTGCCTCCTGCCAAACTTACAGTGTTTAGAAGTAGACCATTAATAGAAGCTAAAGCCGCAGCTCTAGTTTCATGGAATGTAAATGAGTTTGTAGTTACTGATCCAGCAAAGTAGAAACTACCAGTAGTAATTCCGGTTGGAGTATTACCAGTGACTTTTACTGCTTCACCCTGACTCAATCCATGGTTTTTAAATGTTATCTGATCAGTTAAAGTATTGACCCCAACACGACTCAATGAATGAGTTAAAGTACCACTACTTGTCAGATCTTTAATAGTTACAAGTGCATAGGTTGAATAAAGTTGAACAGATGTTAAACCTACAGTCTTAATATAATATGTTGTAGTGTCCAGTAGTGGACCTATTGGAGTTCCACCACCACTACGGTAAATTACTGGATCTCCATCAACAAAACTATGACCAGATCCAACAACAATTCTATCATTTGCAAAGTCAACACTACCGCCAACGCTAATATCCGTAGGGGTGAAGGTTACAGTATATCCTATTCCAATATTAGTTGAAATAGCAACTGCATTTCTATCAGAAACGAAGTCTGAAAGTGCAGAACTTCCTGGGAATTTCTGTCCATTAGAAAGGGCAAGATAGAGCCTTGTTTCTACAGTAGCTATGTTAACAGTAAAGTTAGATCCACCAGTTCTTCCACCAATTGGAGTGGGATTATTAAGAGTTAATACGTCACCTACAGCAAATTTGTATCCACCAGTATTAATTGCAACATTAGTAACTGTTCCACTAACACCAACTGTAATCGTAGCAGTAATTCCGGTTCCAATACCAGTAGAAGTATCAAGACGAACACCCGTATAGATTCCTGGATTATTGTATCCAGAACCACCAACTAAAGAATTCAATGTTAAAGGTACGCCTCTGACAAGACCAGTAGTTCCATAACCTACATTTGGGAAAGATAATGTAGTTGTACCTAAACCAACTCCAATTCTTGGTGGAGCAGTTACAACACCAATTGCACCACCACCAGAAGTTACACTAACTACTTCATCCCCATTCAGGAAATTGTAGACAGTTGAATTGTTTAGAACCAAATATTGACCTACAGTATCAGTAATTAGAACGAATGAATCTGTTGGCTCAACTACAGTATCTCCGGATACTAAGCTAGTAGCAGGAATATAGTTAACTAACTGAGTTCTTCCACCATCTACTGAAGACTTATAGTAATTGACAGTTTTTGGTGGAATTAGATCAGCATTAATTTGACCGATTGAATTGAGTTGAACAACAGCGTTAGGAATAGCGTTTGTAGAAACTGATTTATCAATAAAATCTCCAAGTCTATTATTCAAGAATGATCTAGTTGAAAGTTGTGTAGGAACTCTAGAGTGCTTAGGTCCACCAATTTCATTATCACCAAGATCCGTATCCGTAGAGAACTCTTCAATTACGTTACCACCAGACAGCGATAATCTAATAGAATCAAGAGTACCAATAGTAACAGTATTATTGAAGATAATGTTACCAGTTCTGTTATAGGCAACAATCGAATCACCAATCTTAAAGTCTCCAAGTTCATTGGTACCGGATGAATAAACTCTACCACCAAGTTCAGAAACTTGTTCAGATCTTGGATCGGTTTGACCTCCATTTTGTGGGAGAGCATTATAATCTATACCAGAACCAGAGAATTCCCAAGTGTGTGATGAAGAGTTTACAATAGATGGTCTGTGGAAGTGTAGTTTATACACTTCAGGTAAAGTTCCAATATTCTGAACGAGTGTTCCAGCTATTGTAGAATCTGTCTTAAATTCAACAGTCCAATAAGTAGTTAATCCGACAACAGCACTTACCCCGATAGAAATCGGAGATGGACTGTGATCATTAATGTTTAATACTGTTGTTCCATTAGTAACTGAGAAATTCCTTCTAACTCCAGAAGAAAGTTCTAATGCGACAATAAGTTCTCTAGTAGTGTTGTTATACGTTACCGCAAATCCAGTTGCAGTTCCTCCAACTACAGTTTGACTGATTAATCTACCAGAAACAAACGATGCTGTAGAACCCACTCCAGCAAGGGTTAGTTTTTGATATGAATTATGTGAATCAATAATTTCTTTTACGAAGAAGTCTTGAGTTGACTTTGTAATAGTATGAATACCAGTACTTAGTGAAGTCAAGTCAACGATGGTATTCAATGACTCATCTTCAGCTAACTTGAAATTATCAGCATCAATATAAACAACATAGTATTGGTTGTCGTTAACCAGTCCACCAACAATTCTATTTGGAATTACTTGTTCGTCTCCATTGTAAATAACTGGATCAGCATTATTAAATCCGTGAGTTGTAATTGTAATAGTATTCTCAGTTAGACCAACTCCAGTAGCTCCATTAAATTCTTTTACTGTTACTGCTGGTTTGAACTGTGAAGTTCTATCAACTCCATTTCCATCGAAGAATCTGAGAATATAGTTTTCAACATCAGATCTACCATATCCAACTGCCTTGAGTGTTTGTAATCCACCAGAAGTGCCAGTCGCGGCAACTCTACCACGATCAAAAATGAACGAATTTCTACTATATCCAGTAGATCTTAAAGCATATAAACCGAAGTTAGTTGCAGAGTTTGTAATGGATAGGTATCCACCAGACTGCGCTAGGGATCCATATCTACAGAAAATTTGGAAACAAGAAACAACCTGTGAATATCCATCGTTAATAACACGCCAACCGATACCACCGAAGGAAACCATCGTAAATGCTGCGGCAACCATGGACTTACCTTGTTCTGGTTGAATAGCATCTGGACCAACTTCTACCTCTTCAGAAATAAGAGGTACGTTTGGTGTTAGTACTTTATTTCCATCAACCAACATTCCATTACCACCTAAGAATGATAGAATGGAACAGTTCTGAATATATGGAGATCTAGTAATAGTTGGTTTGTCTAATTTAGTAGCATAACCGGCTCTGGAAGTTAGATTATCCGAAGGATCATCAAAAGCTACAGCGTAATCAAATGTATTTTGGGGAACACCTGCGAGATCAATCGCATCCTTCATAGCAAAACCAGTGAGATAGATTCCATTTCTTACACGGAATAAATCTTTACCAGCATTTGCAGGTCTAATTATAGTATTTCTTAGGTTATCGCCAACGATTGCAACATCATCATAAAGAATGATTGGGTTATCTTCTACATAGTTTCCAGCCTCAACGATAATACAAACAGGTTGTGACTGTGTTCCTGGTGCAACCAATGCTGGGGCTGCAGTTGTGCCAAGACCAACAATAGTTGTAATGATGCCAACATAGTTAACTAATGCAGATCTGACATCCGCACAATCGGTTAAACCTAAGTTTGTAGTTGCAATTCCAACAATACTTCCACTAATGACTGCAGTTGTAAGAATTCCAACAAGGTTATCAATATTAGATCTTATGTTCGCACAAACATTTACATCTTTGTTTGTGGATCCAACACTAACATCATTTTGGATACTTAAATCCTGGTAATTTAACCAATTTGTTACAGCTCTCTTTGCATAAGTACCTAAACTCTGGAATGCGTAAGCTGAGATTACTTCTTCACCCAACAATCCATCTGTTCTTGCTGCACCAGCACCATCGAAGTACTTTTTAGTTGCATAAAGAATATGTTGGTTAGTTCCGTAAGAGATATCTTGAGCAACAGCATCGACAATGTATCCAAGATCTCTTGCACATTTACGTCCACCAACAACATTAGTGGTTCCAATTCCTACAAAATCACTTACATTATAGGTAGAGTTGACCAAGAAATATCCATAATTTGTTGTTGCACCAATTCCAGCAGTACTACCAGAACCAACAGCTGTTGTAACAATTCCAGTCAACGTATCAATAGTTGATCTTACATTAGAACAAGAATTAGGATCAGTGTTAAATCCAGTTACTGGATCTGCAGTAATAGTAAGATCTCTAGAATTAAGCTGATTGGTAACAGCTTTCTTCATGTAATCTCTAGCACTCTCAAACACATAATTAGATTCTGCGGTTTCTCCGGCTAAACCATCCGCAAGAAGATTACCTACATTACTGAAATAGAATCCAGTAAATGCACGAGCATAATTATTACCACCTGTAAACACATCAGTAGAAACGGCATCAATAAAGAATCCGGTATCTCTAGCACACTTCCAGATACCCTCTGTCATTCCATATCCAATGACGTTGAGATCAAAATCACCGTAATTTACTGCAGGGAGTCCACTAGTATTTCCAACTCCTATTGCTGCAGTTACGATTCCAACGAGAGAAACAATGGTATTTTGTACATCTGTACATGCAGTTGTACTGGAAACACCTACGTTACCTCCACCTCCGTTATATGTTTCTGGTCCACTAGAAACATTCAAATTCTTATTTGTGAGAAGATTTGTAATAGCTCTTCTCATCTGAGTTCCAGCTTGTTGGAATCCGTAAATTGTTTGTTGTTCTTCTCCAGCTAAACTGGTAGTTCCTACACCAACAAAATAGAATCCTGTGAAAGCTCTTGCATAATTATTACCACCAGTAAAGACATCAGTAGAGACTGCATCAACAAAGTATCCCAAGTCTCTCTGACACTTAGCTGAAGAAACTCCAGAAGACCAAAGTGTTGGGTATTGAACGGATATTGCAGTTAAAGCGGTAGCAACAATCTCACTCTTATTAATTTGGATTAATCTATAAGCATCATAATATCTGGAATCTTCTGTAGTTGATGTGACTCCAGGGCCTGGAACATAGAATCCTGTTGGGAATCCAATAGCAATAGATGCGATTGATTTATCTACGATTTCTTGTTTGTTAATCTGGATTAACTTATAAGAATCATAATATCTGGATCTTTCATTAGTTTCTTGTTCACCTGGGAAGTAGAATCCAGTTGTAGCAGCAAGAGCTACAGATGCAAGAGACTTATCAATAATTTCTTGACGGTTGCCAATGATCAGATTTCTAGCATCTTTAGATCTATGGAAGTAGTTTGTATTTGTATTCTCTGGATCATCAATAATTGTAAAATCAAAAGTTTGAGATACTGCAGTCTGATAAAGGGTTGGTGGCGACTGGTTATTAATAATATATTGACCAAGGAATTTAATATACTCATATGCAAAAATAGCCTCTTCTTCTTCACCTGCAACATATGAAGTAGCACCAGACCAATACGCTAATCCAGCTTCTCTAGACTTGGAATTTCCACCAAATCTAATATCATAAGCTAATGCATCTACAAGATATCCAATATCTCTTTTACAAATTACTGGATCATAATCCATCAAACGAGTTGAAATATCCTCATAGTTGAATTCAAGATAAGCTACTACTTCTTCTTTAATGAATTCTTTGTTGGATTCAATTAAATTACCAGCATCAAGGTATCTTTGACCAGGAATGATAAAGCTATCAAAAGATGCTAATTGTGATGCCCTCTTAATGGTTTTAACTGGAAGAGTTTTACCATCATTTGCGTCATCACCATTAACTGAAGAAACATAATATCTGTTTTCATACAATCCAGTACCAGTTGCAAATCCCAGAGTTCCATCTGCATTTAAACCAAGTAATTGTCCATTCTGACCTAATGTTGGTGGTAAAACCAAATCATAATTGGTTGCAATTCCAAGTTGTGATGTCTTAAATGTAACGTTATTTCTAAGAGAAGTAAATGTATTAATTCCAGAAACTTGAACATTCGTAAATACACCGACGTTACCGGTAATACTGTTAACACCGCTTACATTATTATTGTTTCCATTTATTGTTACTGAAGACGATCCAATTGTTAAAATTCCAGTAATTCTTGCATTACCAGTTACAACTAAACTTGTATTACCAGTACCAATTCTAACATTACCAAGTGTAGAAATACCACTTACATTGATGTTTGTTGCACTTAAGTGAGTAACGAATCCAAGAGTTGCATTTAAATTATCTACGTTACCATTAACAATATTAACATTTTGTCCTATTAGTGAACTTGCGTTTGCACTGGTTATAATACCAGAATTAATATATGCAGTATTAATATTAAATGCAGTCGCTACCGCTGTTGTAATTCCAAGATAAGTCGCAATTCCACTATTTACATTTAAAGTATTGACAGTAGCAGTTGTTATATTTGCATTTGTTATAATACCTGCATTGATTTTTGCTTCATTAGTTACACTACTAGTAATTCCAAGATAAGTTGCAATACCGGCGTTAAGATAAAGCAGGTTAGCAGAACCAGAAGTAATTCCTACATTTGTAATAATACCTGTATTAACATAAGAGGTTCCTGAATAAGAAACTCTTACATCCAAATAAGTTGCAACTCCAGTGTTTACATTTAATCTATCAATAGTTGCGGTAGTTATTCCAGCAGAGGTAATTACACCAACATTGATGTTTGCTCTATCAGTTAAACTAGTTGTAACACCGAGATAAGTTGCAAACCCAATGTTTATATTTGCTGATCCAATATATGCAGTGTTTATATGAGCAGTTGTTACAATACCAGTATTAATATTAGCTTGATTTGTATATGAAGTGGTAACATTCGCATTTGTTATTGTTGCCGCAGTAATTACACCAACATTAATATTAGCACGATTTGTATAAGATGTAGAAATACTAGAATTTGTTACTACTTCTGAATCTATTATAGCCGAAGTAATAATTCCAGTATTAATATTAGCCACATTACTATATGATGTGGTGATGTTGGCATTAGTTATTATTGCCGCAGTAATCACACCAACATTAATATTGGCTTGATTTGTATAAGATGTTGAAATTCCTGCATTTTGAATTGTTGCATATTCGATAGATGCATTAGTAATGATGCCACTATTAATATTAGCAGTATTAGTATAAGAATTCGTGGCATTTATATTAGTAACCGTAGCCGCAGTTATGAATCCTACGTTAATATTAGCTACATTAGTGTATGAACTTGTGATGCCTGCATTAGTTATTACTGCAGATGTTAAAATACCACTATTGATATTAGCTTGATTTGTATATGAAGTAGTGATATTTGCATTAGTGATTATAGCACCAGTAATAATTCCCGTGTTAATATTGCCAGAGTTTACATATAGTGTTGAAACAGATCCATTAGTTATCGTCGCGGCGGTAATTAAACCTACGTTAATATTAGCTTGATTTGTGTATGAAGTGCTAATATTCGCATTAGTTACTATTGCATTTGTTATAGTTGCATTAGTAATAATACCACTATTAATGTTAGCTACATTAGTATATGATGTAGTGATTCCTGCATTAGTTATTATGGCTTCAGTGATGATACCACTATTGATATTAGCTTGATTTGTATATGAAGTAGTGATATTTGCATTAGTTACTGTAGCCGCAGTTATAAATCCTACATTAATATTAGCTACATTAGTATAGGACGTAGTAATATTGGCATTAGTCGTTACTTCATTTGTTATAGTTGCATTAGTGATAATTCCACTATTAATGTTAGCTACATTAGTGTATGATGTGGTGATTCCTGCATTAAGAATAGTTGCATATTCAATAGTTGCAGCAGTAATAATACCACTATTAATGTTAGCTACATTAGTATAGGACGTAGTAATATTGGCATTAGTGATTATAGCACCAGTAATAATTCCTGTATTAATGTTGCCAGAATTGACATATAGATTTGAAACTGATCCATTAGTTATTGTTGCTGCAGTGATAATACCAGTATTGATATTAGCTGTATTTGTGTAAGAGGTTATAATATCTGCATTAGTTACTACTGCCTCAGTAATTACACCTACATTGATATTAGCTCTATTTGTATAAGAAGTAGAGATTCCTGCATTAGTAATAGTAGCGGAATCAATAGTGGCTGAAGTAATAATTCCACTATTAATGTTAGCTACATTAGTATATGATGTAGTGATTCCTGCATTAGTTATTATGGCTTCAGTGATGATACCAGTATTAATATTGGCCTGGTTTGTATAAGAGGTGGTAGTAAAGGAGTTGTCAATAATACTAGTCTGGCCAGTTAACGAAGTTACAACGCCAAGATTAATATTAGCTACATTAGTGTATGATGTGGTAATATTGGCATTAGTAATAGTTGCGCCAGCAATAGTAGCCGAAGTAATAATTCCACTATTAATATTGGCTACATCAGTATAAGACGTGGAGATTCCAGCATTAACAATAGTTGCAAACTGAGTATTAGAACTTGTAATTCCCGCTTGACTAATCGTAGCTGATGTTATAATTCCAGTATTAATATTGGCTTCATTAGAGTAAGATGTTGCAACAAATGAAAATGAGGTTATTCCAACATTAATATCTGCCGAACTAATAGTTGCACTAGTAATAATGCCAGTATTAATATTAGCAATGTTTGTATAAGAGGTGGAAATTCCAGCATTAGAAATAGTCGCACTAGAAATAGTAGCTGTAGTAATAATTCCACTATTAATATTGGCTTGATTTGTGTAGGAAGTGGTAATATTGGCGTTGGTAATAGTGGCACCAGTAATCGTAGCTGTAGTAACAATACCGATGTTAATATTAGCTTGATTTGTATATGATGTTGTTATACCAACATTACCTATGGTAGCATTAGTAATAATACCTGTGTTAATATTAGCTTGATTAGTGTAAGACGTGCTAATATTAGCATTAGTTACGGTAGCACCAGTAATTGTAGCAGTAGTAATGATACCACTATTAATATTAGCCGTATTTGTATAAGAATTCGTAGCGTTTATATTAGTAACAGTAGCTCCACCAATTGTAGCAGTTGTGAGGATACCAATATTGATGTTTGCCTGATTAGTTGTAGATGTCTGTACATTAAGGTTAGTAATTCCAGCACCAGTTATGGTTGCAGAAGTAATGATACCAATATTAATCCTAGCAGTATTAGTATTGGAATTAGTAATATTGGAACCTAAAATTATAACACTTGTAATAATACCGGTATTGATATTAACATCATTTGAATATACGGTAGTTGCATTTAAATTACTAACAACTGCTGAATTAATTGAGGCTGTAGTAATAATACCCGAATTAATATTAGCTTGATTTGTATATGATGTATCACTGAATAGTGTATTGACAATTGCCGCAGTACTATTGATATCGCTTGTATCAATAAAATCGGAGTATACTCTTGGAATATCTGCTCTTCCGGCTTTTGGATTACCAATTACAATATTATTATCAGTGATAGGAGGAGGTGTAAGAACAAAGTTGTAATCACGAGTAAGTCCTATGGTTGTTCCAGCGAGTGTCTGTGTAGCATTTGTGGATATAGTTATTGTAGTTGTAGTCTTTGAGACTACAGTAGTACCTGCGGAAATATTAGAAGGACTATCTAAATCTTCAACAAACGCTCCAATTTCAACTTGAGCAGTATCGAGAGCGCTTACACCAGCAATTACATTACTTCCTGCTGTAGTATTTCCAAGAATATCTACTTCGCCAGAGAAAGGATTTGTTGCCCCGTAGGTTAATTGGATTTGATCTATTCCTACAGAAAATACTTGTTCATCCGAACGTAAGTATTGCCCAGTAATTCCATATCCTACGCTAATACTTGCAGTGTTTATTCCAATAATACTAAAAGAACTTGGGAATTCAAATCGACCAGTCTTATTAACAAGACGACTTGCGAAATTATCAGCTAATAATATAATATCAGATCCAAATCCTGTAATAATTGATGTACTTCCTGTCCCTAAAGTTACACCAGCTCCAATTGTTACAGTATCGCCTTTTCTGAGTCCTAAAGTAGCAATTCCTAATATTCTATTACTGGAAACAGCGGATATTATTCCAGTTTTTGTTAAAAGAAATCTTTCATTTATATTTAAATATTCTGAGTTTACAGAACCACTAATATCAGCATTACCAACTACGACTAATTCAGAATTTGCAACTGTAGTTCCGATTCCTATTGATGTTTTATTAACAATAGTTTGTGGTGCTCTGGTTCCAACTAGAGGGTGGCCACCTACAGTACTACCATCATGAACAACACCCACATCAAGAGTGGTATCAATTGTTAATTCTCCGACAGCACCAGTAAATGATGCGTGTTCTGCACTTGTCCCTCTTCTTAGCTGTACCTGCTTAGTCATAGTACGACTACTTTCAAACTACTACTTTCTCTGATATATTTAGAGCAATTTTAAATAATACATACATAAGTTCTTGGTATTTGGAAAGGATTTATTGTAGTTATTCCAACATTCTGTAGAATATAAATTGTTCCTAGTCCTGTGTACGTTGACCTTATATAAGACTCTCTTCCGGAAGAGACTGCAAATAGACTTCCTAACGCATTGTAGGTCTTCGATAGTGAGTTGTCCGCAAATCCACCAATTGAGACTATTCCAGAACCTTCCGGTGATGGTACGAATCGATATGAAGTATCACCATATATCGTTACTAAACCAGTACCAGATTTTTCAAACAGATCGGTTTGTCTTGTAGACGCATCACCAGAAATTGTGATGTTTCCAACTCCAACATTAGAATATTCAAGTTCAATTCTTGTTTGAGCAGATCCAGTAATTTCAAAAAGAATTGTGTTCTGTGGAACATTAGTTACCCTAGATTCCGAACCTCCGGACAACTTAAGTATTGTACCAATTCCAATATAAATCTCAGATTCTTTTTCAATTAGGTTAGAACTTATAGATAGAGTTCCTATTCCAGAATAAGAATTCGTTAGCTTAAGATCAGTAAATCCTCCAACAAACTGAACTGAACCTATTCCACTATAAACAAATAGATCAATTTCTCTAGTATCAGCTAATCCACTTAAATTAAATAGAACTGTATTTTCAGGTGGATTACTTACGAAACTTACAAGTGCTGCATCTTGATAATCACAAGTAACTTCTGTGGAATCGCAAGTGTCATATTCACTATCCGAAATATGAGTCTCGAAGTGGAACAAGACAGTTGATCCGTCATTTCGAGTGATACTAATATCGGAATATCCAACTATACTTAGATTTCCATCACCTTCATATACATAAGTGCGACTTGCATTAGACTCCCCAGAAATCTGATATAGAATAGTATCTTCTGTCGGATTGATAGTGAGACTTTGTACAGAAGTTCCGGAAATATTAAATAAGACCGAATCTCCAACTTGAGATATTGTTGAAGATTCGGAAGCACCGGAGAAATAACCTAATACACCAATTCCTACATAAGATTTTGTTTTCTTAATATCTGATGCAAATGCATCAATAACTACCAGTCCTTCACCAACATATGAATTAGAAATTCTTTCTTCGGCATTTTCCTGGTCATATACAACTGTTCCAAGACCAGCATAAGTATATGTTCCAAACTTACCAAATCCAGTAGCTCCACTGGAAATACCGATCTCACCTAATCCAAAATAACTTGATCTTGTAAATGATTCGGAAACACTTCCATTAATTACAAAAAGACCTACTCCGAAGTAAGGAGTTAGTGGAGAATAAACAGCAAGGTTTCTTACTTGATCAAATCTAAATGTACCTATACCAGAACCGGAGTTCGTATCGCCATTAACATTTCCATATCTGTTGGAATATGTCTTGGCATCACGAGGATTTCCATCTCCGTCTGGTGTAAATCCAGCTCCAGGTACAAATCTAATTCCAAAAGTACCGACACCAATGTTTTGATCTATACCATAATGTGGAGTATAATCAACAAAAGGATGTACAGTATCAGAATTGTAAAGGCTAGGTAACGTTCCAAATCCAATATAGGTCTCGGTTTCACTCTCAATAACATTCGATGAGAGGTTTAATGTACCAAAACCTACGTAAGGTGTTAAACGAGAAGTATTTGCAGAATCTGAAAGAATTAATGAACCGGAACCAAATATGGATCCGGTTTGCGTAATGATAGATGAACCATCAATACTTAGTAGTCCAGTGCCGTTATATGCGTCTACGTCTTTTTCTACAGCAAATCCAGAAATGCTGAAGAGTTGAGTATTTGTTGTATCTGCGGTTTGTACAGTTAGTGAGGATTCCGCAGAATTATTTTCACCAAGTCGTAAGGTTCCGGAAGATACGTAAGGTCTTAGTGTTCTTTCTAATCCGCTACCTATTTCGAATAAAGTACCATTACCAACCCAAGTAAAGGTTACTTTCTCTGTCGCGGTCTTAGCTATAAAGGATATATTTCCAGAAGCAACATATGTAGCATATGTAATAGACTCTCTACCTGAAGATAAGGTAAATAACGATCCATATGGATAGAGAGTTTCTCCAACTGATATGAGATACCAATCATCTTCAGGACTTGGAGCTGGAGTGTATACTGGATTTGGTTCTGTTATTAGTCCATTGTCTACTGATACTGTCGTCGCAGCTGAAATTAACCCATAATCCTCAGTAGAAAATGAGTTAATTCCAGTGGATTCATTGTAAACATAGACTGTCATAGAGATAGCCCAACAGAATTTTTAAAGAAAAAGAGAGGATCGCCATAAAAATGCAATCCTCTCACCATCAAAAAATATTAAATTTTTAATATAAAATCAATCTAGAGCAACGTTTAGAGTAATTTTGATTTGGTCTCCGTTGTTAGCAATTGTGTATGGTCCGTTAGTAAATCTTTCTGCATACATAATTGAACTATAAAGAGTTGCGGTACTCAATCCAGCAGATGCGTTTGGAGTAGCTGTGAGTGCTGGTGTAGTAGTAAACTCATTTGCATTAGGAACAGAGAATACGGTATATGTTCCAGATGTCAAAGTAGTATTACCAGTTCCTGCTGCAACATATAGGATATCTCCAGCAACCAATTGGTGTCCAGTTGCAACAATTTTTCCAAAACTGAAAGTTACACTTGGATCTGTTGCAAGCTGAATGTTGTCAATAAGTGGTTTATCCAAATAAACAACTTTTAATGCTCTGTCGATTCCAATAACAATTGTACCAGTTTGAATACCAGCGTTTCCTGCAACTCTCATTCCAAGAGTTAAATCATCAACGTTTTGATCTGGATCAACAGTGATATAAGAGTTACCAACAACTCCAATAACTGGGTCGGTATTATCACCTTTGGTTATAGTTGTTCCAATACCTACAGATGCATAATGGACTACACCTTGTACGGAAACAGGCATGTTGTTTGCTCTGGTTACATAATAACCATAAACATCCCCGGCTGCTCCAGTGAAGGTAAATGTTTGTTCTGGATATGTTGCAGTTGTTCCAGAACCAACCTGATTGATTCTCCAACGAGAACCATTCAAAAGAATACCTGTCTGTGAAGTATATGTCTGATCAGATCTATTATTTACACAATATGGATAGCCTGTAGTAGGAGCAAACCCATAAGCATTCGTGTTACCTATACCATATGGCTCAAAATACGCAGAAGCTGAAGGAACATCACTCTCTGCTGGAGTAGTATTACTGGTAAAAAGTTTTAAAACTAAGTTTCTGGGAGACTGGTCAGCAAGACTTGCAGTGTGATTGTTTTGTGCAACTAGATACCTAAGCGACTCAAGTTCTCCTATATTTGGGACTAATAGTGCCATTCGAAATAACTCCCCTACAGGCTACGATTTTGTAATAACTATCTTTATTTATAATTTTAATTTCAGAGAGATTAGAAACCTATTAATGTTATTGACTGATATCACATCGAAAGTCAAAATGTCTCCAGCAATTATAGTTTTCGTCCAACCTGTAAGAACATCATCACGAACTTTTCTAGAGTTTGTCATTTGTGGATAAGTTCCACCAACAATAGAAGTAAATGTTGGAAATGTAGAATAGTTCGATTTTTTAATGTCTAGTGTTAAATCTCCCTGTTGATCAGATAAAATAGTTAAAGATTCCAATACACCACTAACATCTAAAGTTACAGATCCCTTATTACCAGATACCATTGATATTGATCCACTATCAACCACATAATTAATGGTTCTTGTCAAATCTGCAGTTGTTGCTAAAGCTATAATAAAAACATCATCACCAGGATTTGGAGCAGAAGTGAAAATTATATTATTACTTGAAGTGGTATAATCTTCATTTGGTTCCATCACCAAATTATTTTTGACAACAATTAACTGTTGATCATTAATTGGAACATATGATGTAGATGATGAATAAAGTCCAAAAGTATGGGCAACGCCAGTAAATTGGGAATTTATATTATCTAAAATAATATTCCCATACTGTATTGATTTTGTTGGAATTTCATAATCAACTCCAATCCTATACGGACCTGGTTCATTTAAAGTTACTATATAATCGGTCATTATGAAACTCCTGGAGTTACTAGAACATTTCCTTGAATAGCTCTTGTTCTATATGAATTTGGAGAAATAAGAACTACATCATAAACATATCGACCACCTTCTATAGAATCGGTTGCAGTATATCCCATAGATACTGCAATTTTACCGTTTAGTCTATCTACAAAACTAAGAGTTAAAGGATAAGAAGTTGAAGATGATGGATGTTTCCTGATTGAAGAAATACCAGTGTATCCAGTTAGGTTTAATGGTGCATTATTAGTATTCCTGATTGTAAAGGTGGCTTGAAAGTCAACCCCCTGTTCAAGAACTAGATTTACATTTCTTGCCGCCATTATTCTACTGTATTTTTAATTATTTATCAGTTAGAATCCATTTTTTTCAAAATCATTTTCATCATGTCCTTAATTTCATCTATTTCTTTTTGAAGTAAATCAACCTTACTAACATTTTCCTTTAGTTGATTGATTTCTTCTTTTTCCTTTAACTTAAGTTGTTTCAATTGAACATAAGAATTGTATTCAGAATCGGAGCAATTTAGAATTGCTCCACTAGATTGATCACGATAAAACCCTGGATTACCTTCTACTGGAATTCTCATAGTTATACTGAAGCAATTACTCGTAAATCTCTAATCAGAGGAACATATGCAAGATTTGTTCCTGTCATAATAATTTTAATTTGGAATCCATTAAACAATGGTAGATTCTTTGCAGTAAATTCATGTGATCTAAAATCAGCCAATGTGGATGATGGTACTACTTCAATATCTGGTTTTCCATTATTATCATATGGATTTATAACATTTTTATTTTCATCTAAGTTATCATATCCTGGGAATAATTCATATAACTGAGTAGTAGGATCTGAATCTGATCTGAAGAGTCTATACATTACTCGTATATCATTAGTACTATGTCTATATGCATCAAAGAAGACTTTCAAATTATCAGATCCCCTTTCCAATCTAACAACTTTAGTAACGTAACTAGCTGCAGAAGGGTCATTTAAGAGAGAATTTACTAATGGATTTGTAGCATAATTTGAAACTGTAGAATTCATTCTATTTCCAGTAGTAATTATATTAACTCTATCCAAATCAATAAGAGGAGAAACTCTAGAATCGCTGGTAATTAAACTAACTTCCATTGTGAAAGATTTTTTACCTGGATAATCTTGCAAATAATTATTTTCATTTACCTCTGAACATATTATCCTTGGACTGGAAAGATAATTTGTTGTGTCTAGTGCTATGTCCTCAAATCCCTGGTCAACGAATGGGGTAATACTATTATTATTTGGTGAACCTCCAGAAAATGTTCTTATTCTTGCAGATACAGTTGTACCTTGTGGAGTAGCTATAGCAATGTTTGGAGTAATTACGCTAAATGGTATATTTTGCGTAGCTTTTGGAGTCTTATAAGAATTTATTAGTTGTAAAGCATCATAAGAACCGCAAGATTTTGTTTCATTAAATGCTAAAGCTGGGAATCCATTACCATTACCTTCAGATCTATCTGGACCATTGGTACTTACACCTACTTTTAAGTAATAATGATCTAAATCTATTGGATACTTGGAAAAATTAGTATCAGCAAAACCATGTGTTTTGTTTATTCTTCTTAAAGAAACTCCATTAAGTTCATATTTAAATACTTGTTCTAATGCAGCATAATTTGAAGGTACTGTTGAATCTATACCTCTAGTAATGCCACTAAGTACATTTGTAGATGTAGTCACTCCAGTATATCTTATAATCTCATCTCCAATAAGAATATATCCAGGATTGGTGTTAGAAACTGGAACGTTTTCAAAACTAGTGAATATTCCTACAGAACTCAGAACAATGTCCGATGTAGAAGTTGAAGTATAACTAGAATTTATGGTTTGTGGTCTTTGGTCAGATTGTATAGAAGAAAGAGTTACAAAATTATTTGTGGCATACATTCCATGATTGGAATGTTTTACTTTAAAATGTAATCCATCAGTGACAACTTCAGAATAACTGACATTAGCACCGGCCAGTAAACTTGTTCCACCAGAACCAACAAAAATTAAATTCGATGAGCTATCTACGACTACATTACCTTGAACATTATCCAATAATAAGGTGTTGAATGATGATATGATTCCAACATTATTTGGTATTGATAGTAGAAGATTTTTTCCAAATCCACCCGTCTGAGAGTAATCTACTGTCAGAGTATCTCCATAAGAATATCCAGTTCCACCAACAGAAACAGTTGCGGCTATAGCTACTCCACCAGAAACAGCAATATTAACTTTTCCTCCACTACCTCTACCAGTAATAGGTAGTAAATTAACATTTGAATATACTGTATAATTTGATGTAAAACCAGTTCCAGGAGAAGTTAAAGTTAACGTACTAGAAATTCCTATTGCTCCAATAACATTCCGTAGTTTTCCACTAAATCCGGAGTTACCATACTGTAAAATTGTTAATCCAGGAGTCAGTGTAGTAACTTCAGAATTGGTTAGACTTCTACCAATACCAACTAAAACAGTCTTAGATATTGTTTCAATTGGATTGACTTGTAATGATGCAATTTGATTATTACCAATATTCAAATCTGGATTATAGAATCGTACTGTAGAAGTTCCATTGAAAAATTCCGCTCTATATACAACCAGTTTTAAATCTTCCAATTGACTTGGATCCCACGTTGCTCCGTTTTGGGACTTAAATAGGGATCCTAATAATGGTTGTTGAGAAACAATAATCTGTTCAGACTCAGATCTATTAATGGTTGAAATGTCTTTTTCACCCATTCTAGAAATCCAAACATTGTAGGAATTAGATGCTGATAGTAAGACAACGGAATATTGACTATCTGGAGCTAAATAAACTGGGGATGGGAAAGTAAAAGCTGTTGGTACACTTGCATCATCGGAAACATTAACCTGTTCCGGATCTAAAACAATTTCACCAAAAGGTACTATGGTTTGTGTTGGTAAACCAGTTTGCATTGTACGAATTTGCATCGTAACAGGGAGTCCAGTAGTATCTTTAGATCTAAAGAAAACTTCAACTTTTGTGATATAAACACCGTTAGTTTCTACTACTTCAAAAGATTGTGCTAAAGGATCAACAAATCTCTTTTGATTTTTTCCTCTATTTTTTAACTCTTTACACTTAGCTTGTTGTTGTTTTTGTTTCTTTTCTGGTTTTTGATTTGCTTTTGGTTGTTTCTTTTGTGGTTTTTGATTTGCAGGAGTTTGTATTGATCTGGTTCTAACTACTTCTTCTGAAGTCACTACTTCTGTAGAAGTTGCGGCTTGCAATTCAGTAGTAGTTTCAGATTCTTCTCTTTCATCAGATTGAGTAAGTCTTTCTACATCTGCATTTCTTGTTCTTATTGTAAGATTTTCTACATTAGCTAATGTTCCAGAAGAAGAGAAGTTTGTTTCTGCAGTGCTATCTGTTGTTCCAATTATTGTGGCGTTAGTCTTACTTGATGTAAGTGTAAAGGTTTTAGTTCCAGTTTCGAACTTAGGAGTTGATGGTAATGTTGGATCTGGAATAAAGAGAGATCCTATTATTGCGCCAGTATTATCAGCAATAAGTCTAATATTTGTAATATTAGCTACAGCTCCACTAGAAGCTCCAGTAAGAGTCATTCCAACAATAATATTGCCATAGAAAGCAGAATTTGACTGTAACTCTAAACTAGCGGTATCTACATTCAAAATAGTAGATGTAGTAGAATATGAAGTTGGTACTACTTCAGTTGTATTATAAGGGTTTTGCGAATAAGTTTGTGTTGGACTGTTATATGGACCATATTTGTGATTAGGACTTGCTAATCTAAATCTAACACTTACAGATCCAGAAACTCCAGTTACAGTTTCTCCTACAGAGAATGTTCCAGAAGCCATGGTAACTTCAAGAAGTTTTGGAATTATATACGATGACATGTCAACGTTATCAAAAAATGGATATACTAATCCATTTGGTTTCATTCTTCTTGCAACAAATTCAATGTTTCTACTTCTCATCGTATGAATTATGTCAGTAGAAACTACTCTGTCTCCTACATTAACACTGTCCCATCTTTCATTAACTTTATACTGTATACCACTTCTAGATTGATTAGTAGTTGTTATTGTAGAGACATTCTCAAACGTTGTAAATTCTTCTTCAATAGTAGTGGTAACTAGTGACTTACCTTTACCTTTTTTCTTAGCTTTATTGTTTTTATTTTTATTGTTATTTTTTTTCTTTTTTGGAATTTTAGAAACATCTGTAGACAGAACTGTACTACCAGTTTTTATGGTTTCTACTGTTTGTCTACCGGCTTCACGAGAACCCGTCCAGTTTGTTTCCCATGCACCCCAATTGACTGGAGAAAGTCCAGTATTACTGTCTATACCTAACTGATCAATAGTTGATTGATAGTTGCCGTCACGATCTTCAACTTTTTCGGTGACTCTTGTTTCTACCCAAGTATCGGAAGCTGGACTCAAATCAATTGATCCAATCCAGTTAACAACAGCAAAAGGATTTACATTTTCAGATCTAGTTGCAAAATTATTTCTAAAATAAACAACATCTGTATAGTTCAGACAAACTACATCACCTACTTTTTTTGTATTTGGGGATCCAAGATCAGTTACAAATCTAAGATCTGCGTCAGGATTAGATGTATTTCCTACACCAATTACTGCTTCAGAACCTAAAAGAAGATCTAATGAAGTAGTATAATGTTGTGGTCTTAAATATCCATTCGCTGTGTCTATACTACATTTATAGGCAGGGTTTCCTAACCCACCACCAAAAATAGATTTAAAGTTGTCTACAAAAAATCCACATTTAAATCTATCTAACTGAGTTTGTTCATCTCGTAGAGTTAAATTTTTGGTATCCGTTTCCAATAGAGAGAGTGAAGTATAATACTCTACATTTTTCAATCTATCTTCCAAATTGGAAATATCTTTCATTCTATATCTCTTATGAGATGATAAAATATTTTTAACATCTGAAACATCATAGACATATGGAGGTATGACTATAGTTGATATTTCAAGACAATTATCTACAGGATTTGGTTCTTTTGGTTCTAATGAAGGTACTCCAGCATTTACAAAGAACTTTCCATCTTTACTCAAATACAATTTGTCAATTCTTCCCAAATAATATGAATAACCTAGATTTATCGATCTACCTTTTGCAAAATTATAGGGACTGGAATTTGAACCGGTGGTGAAGACTCTTGATCCAAATTCAAATGGAGATTTAGTTGCAGTAGAAACGTTAAATGGAACTACTCTTGGTCTTACATCAATAATATCACTAGCGGCAATATTTGAAATAATTGGTAAATCTGAAGTATATCTATCCTTAGCGTATGAATCTACAGTAACGAAGTGACCATTATCATTAGAATCAATGGTATAATTATTGAAAATTATTTTTAACTTTTTAGTTGGAGGAGAATCATCAGATCTTCTTGTTACATACGAATAATCAGAATACTCCGGCTTTTGATTTGGATTTAAAACAAAACTAGAAGTTATATCTCTATCACCTTGAACAAAGGAAGAGACAATAGCTGTTATTTGAGATTCTTTAAATGTAACTCTTTCTCCGGTTACAAAAGTTTTTTCATTTAAAAAGACAACCTCAACCTCATTTGTACTATTATTGGATACTAATCTAGCTGCTGCTCTACTTGCTTGTCCAAAAACTAATTCACCTTTTATTGAATTAAGTATATTTGCATTTAAATTTGTTAGAACAAGTCTTGGCAGATCTGGATCATTAGAATCCGAAGATTCATAAACAGCCAGTAGCTCTTCTACATCAGGTACATTTAAACATATATTTTTATCTTGAACTCTAGTTCCATATAAGGAATTATATGTCAAACCATCAGCTAGTGATGTTCCGGCTACACCAGAAGAAGTGTTTGATGATCCACTTACTATAAGTTCACTACATCTATTATAAACTTTATTTTTTGGTTTTAAATCTTCTTTTAAAAATGTGACGGTCAATCTTGCAGGTCCGTCTTGACTTATATTTTGCAGACTTACAGTTCTTCCCGATACAGTTAGTTTTTGATTGTTAAGTTGTTCAACATCCCCATTCGCAAAAGAAAGGTTGTAATATTCTTCATCGTATGGTTCTAAAGTTAAAGAAGTATCAGTTTCTAATACTTGATTTAGTCCACCAGAAGAAACTGTGACTGAATATGACTTTCTAATTACAATAGAAGATCCAGTAAGATCAGTTTCAGCAACGTTGTCATACTCCAATTCTGTATATAAGTATGCCTGATTTGTATTTAAAATCTGAGGAGTAACTTTTATCAGATTAGTGGTGTTTATTGTACTTCCTGGTAAAGATCCAGAAGAAACTCCCACAACATCGGTGGTAGGCTCAATAATAATAGAATTTGAAGTTGCTACAACTTCTTTTACTCTATTATAAGTAGGTACAGTGTTTCCTGAAGAACTGTATGAGATTATATCACCAGTACTAACACCAACATAAAATGTTGAACTTGATGTAGTTACTGTACTAACTCCTCCAGAACTGCCGGTAATTGTAAAAGTAGAACCTTGTGGAGAAAGATCTATTCCCCTGGAAAGAACAGTATCTGCACTAAAAGTAACACCGTTACCAACTACTTGTTTGATATCGGAAATACTATAATCTCTTACGGATTTAATAGTTCTAGATGCATCTATACCATTAATTTTTATTTCTTCATTTTGAGCAAATGTACCAGAAACTTGATAAAGTATTAACTGATTCGTTTCTGTGGCATTTTGTACTAAGTATCCAGATGCATTGCTGTTTTTGCCTTCAATAAATGCAGGTGCTTGAAGTGTGATAGTTGCATTTAAATTTAAATAAACATATGTCTGAATATCATATAGTGAAGTTTCATATACAGTTGAATTATTGACATATTCTGAACTTTTTAATTTAAAATCATATACTCTACCAACACCAATTTCTAGTCCAGATGCACTTCCACCCGAAACTGTTCTATTTGAATAAAATTTGACAGTAGAAGTAGAATCAAATCCTATTGGCACAGACCCATGAACATTGTTAAGTTCTAATTGTCTACCTAAAGTAAAGGGTACTGAAGAGTTTTGTACTTTTTCAGTTGTTCTAGTTTTTTCTAAATCAACCGAAATTGTATTGATGGTTTCTATTTCATATCCCCTTACATAAGCTTTACCTGGGGATATTTGAATAGACATCAAATCTTCAGATGGAAGATTCCCCGATTTCGTAATTTGACCTTCACCGAATACTCCACCATTCCCCATATTGTCGTTTAGGGATTCTTTTATGTTTACTGTAAACGGATTTATATAATAATCCCCAGATTCATCATAAGTTCTTCTAGCTAATTCATCCCTAATCAATGTTGAGTTAGTTTCTTTAACGAACTTTTGAATGATTCCATCTTCAAGTCGCATTAACTCAATAAAATCTTCATCATTTAAATCATTCAAAGATTTTTTAATTAGAGTTGCTGTTATCTTAAATCTATCAGCTCCAGGAGCCGCAAAATTAGAGAATCCCCTAGCATTATCAAATAGATCAGGATTTTGTTGAGAAGCTACAACAATAGACTCATTTATTAATAATCCAACTCTATATGATGGAAAACTAGAATATTGATCTAAAATTATTGATTGAGCACTAACATCTACAAAAAATCCTCTTATAAAATAAACACCATTTTCAATTTTAGCAGCAGAAGCAGATCCAACAGCATCTGTTACGATAGTTGTAGCAAAAGTGGAATCCGATCTAATTGTAGAAAGAGAGTATTCTAGATCTTGCAATAAGATTAAATTTTCACCATTAACAAAGGAGTTGGTCGAAAAATCTATTTCACTACTACTTTGATATTTTACATAAAGAGTATAGTTACCGTTAGTAGACTCTTGATCAGTAATATATCCTTGTACTAAAGCTCTAACTCCACTAGTCTCGCCTTTTATATATTTTCCTACTAATTCGGAAATATAAAGAGATACTGGTATACCTAAGTGGCTGGGGTCAATTTGAACGTAAAAATAATCGGGGTCGTAAGCAATTTGTCCAGGAATAACTACAGATCCTTCTTTAAAAAAGTGCTTACCAAACTTTTCTATTTGGCTCTGTAGAATAGATTGTAGAGTTGTTAGTTCTCTAGCCTGTATTGGAGTTCCTGGTTTAAACAGTACCCTTTGATAATTTTTAGTAGCATCAAAATCATCAAAATATGGAGATGCATTTAGGTTGGTATTTTGTGCCATGTTAACTTAGAACTCCAGTACAACTTTGATATCTTCTTTTTGGCTAGCAGATCTAGGAATTGGTTGCCTATTATCTATGTAGATAACTTCACCAGACTTTTTATTGAATTCGGCAGAACCTATACCAGAAACAAAATCTATCCCTAATTGGTATATTTTATTATTTATTGTAGTAGTAATACCGTTGAAATTTGTATCTATAGATAAAGCAGGACCTACAATAGAAGAACAATTAATTGTTGTACCATATCCAGCGTCAGGATTTGAAGTAAATTTCAAAATCTTAAATCCAGTTTCACTGGATGCCAATCCAGTTGGTTGATAATATTTTAAAACACCAGTTACATTGTCCCAAGAAGCAACAAAACCAATAGCAGTAGATCCAAGACCTACTGTTTGTTTAATTATAGAATCGACAGCATAGGTCGTATTTGTAGTAACTCCAGATAATTTTAATGATTGTAAACCACTAACCATTGAAGTATTAAGAACTTCCACATTACTATTTGGAATAGTTGGATTTTTTAATATTCCAACTCTAGCAAAATCATTACCAAGAATTACGTCTGGATTTGTTTCTAAAGTTTCAAATCTAGAATACAATAAAACTCGATAAGCACCAAGTTCACGATAAACATCATATCCATGACCACCTTTTGGTGGAATAATAACATTAAATGAAGCTACAGATGTCGTACCTATACCGGTATTACTTAAATTATTAATTGGTCCTCCAACTTGAGAACCAGGAGCTCCTGGATAAAATTGAATAGTACCATAAGTATAATCTTTTCCACCATCAGTAACAAAAACTTCAGAAACTTTACCAAAAGAGTCTATAGTTATCGTAGCTTTTCCTCCACTACCATCTCCTAAAATAGGGACATTAGAGAAAGATGTGGAAATTGGTTGATAATTAGAACCTCTATTATTGATTAATATTACTTCAATTTTTCCGTCAATAGCATTATTTTTTGTCGCTATGCTTTCTCCAGACTGACCCCATTCTTCTGGAACTGGAATATATTCAACAGAATCAAATTTAACTATTTCGGATGGTTTAATTGTATAAAGATATTTCCAAATATATCCATCTCCAGAAGTTCCTGCAGCTCTTGGTTCTAAGTCAATAAAGGATGGTTGATCGTAAGAAGGTCTTCCTTTAGGGTTCTCAGGATCAGTTCCATTCTGTAAACAGATATAAACTCTCAGATCTTCATTTACGACATAATAATTTGATTGGTAAAGAGAAGATGAATTAGTTACAGGAGTTAAATTATAAACATTATAATCATGTCTATACATTTCATAACTATTTCCTGCAACCCATTCTATTTTTCTAACCAATCTTCTTACATCCTGAGATGTAATTTGTTTCATTGCTATAATAGATTCTTTTATTTGAGCCTCTTCTTTAAATCCATCCAAAGGAGATGGAACATTGGTATTCCAAGTTGGACTACCTCCTGCAAGAGGATTGAGTGCATTAGGCATACCGATAAATGTATAATACTTATCAGTAGTACTAGCTGCACCAGTAAGATTCTTTACAAAATTTTCAGCATTCAATATTCTAAATTGATCTGATATAATAGCAGGCATTTTAAATAACTGGTTTTTATTTATTTATTTGTAAATTAGACTGATATCGTTCTAGTAACTTGTGGTGCTGTGGAAAGTCCGGTCAAACCATTATTTGTATTAATATCAAAAGCTTCTGGAGTTCCTAATGCCCTATTTTGATAATCATATATTTTACTCCAACTATATCTTCCGTAGAATCCATTTGTATTAACACCACTTACATCTTCACCTCTCTTATAAACTTCTATGTAATTTCCTGCAGGAGATTCTAATGGAGCAAAATTGCAACTTACAGTTACAATTCCAACACTAGCGGTAGTTACGGACTCTACCCTGTAAACTCCATCCAAGTAGGTATATGCAGTACCAACTCTGGAGTTTGGATAGTTAGACATACCACCCAAACTTGTAGTAATGCCCGTTAATGCATGTCCAACAGTTACATTACTATCAGTAATAATGAAATAATCTCCCTTAGAAAGTTGACTGGAATCGACTCCAAAATTATTAAGAGATGAATACCCAATACCTAATGTACTATTATCATAAGTCTCAGACTTCAGTATAAATTCTATTTTTGGAGAAGTTGTTCCTATTCCTGGAGTACCTGCAACAAAAGTATTAATTCCGATAATAGTTCCGAAATCACCGATAACTTTAAATGATTTAATAGTTTCTATCTTAACAATGTCTGGTTCAACTAAAACTGGAGGCTCATTATCTTGTTGATAACCAAATCCACCATTTGTAACTTCGACGGAAGTTAATATTCCTGAAGAAACATAACCAATAGCAGTGGCTCTATTGAAAATAGGATCACTATAAATTGCGGTTCCTGCAGATCCTACAGAAATATATCTTCCCTCTAAACCTAATGTTGGAACCTGTAAAATGTCCTTTAAATTATTAGGTTGATTGGTATCTCTATAAATCCATGTAGATAGATCAAAAGAGTAATACAAGTCGCCATTAGAAGTGATAGCAACGTAAAAATCATTATAATAAACATCTACTAGATTTTCAGAAATATTAACAGGCATTAATTGCAGAGAACTAGGATTCATACCCTTTAATACTACTCCAAAGTCTCCTACGACTACATAATTACCATTTACATAAATGACTTTATTTAAATTAAAGGATGTTGGACTACTATTTGAATCCCAAATTACATTATTAGCGGAAGATAATATTACGCCATTGTCACCTACTGCAACAAGTCCACTTGGAGAATAAGTTATACTATTAATATTTTGAAGTGTTCCTGAGAATCTACTAATTAACATTGTAGATCCTATACCAACTCCACCAAATATTGATCCTGCAGCTCCAACAGCAGTCCATGAATCTAAATTTGGAGAATAAACTATGTCATTTAGAGTTCCCGTGTAAGTTGTTGGGAATCTAGTTATAAGTCCTAAACCAGGAACTACACTTTCCTCCAGAAGGTTTATTAAAGTCCATGGACCAACTGTACTTCCATATCCAAGTGATTTAGAAACTATACCATATTCACCAACAGCCATATAAACATTTGTTCCACCACAAGATACGGAAGTAAAGTTTATTGTTCCACCAAATCCGATAGATCCTGTAGACCAACTTTCAGCATCAATACTTGTGGCATATAGAGAAGAGGATCCAACAGCAACCAAAGTATTTCCATAAATTAATGAGTTTAATTCATATCCTGTGGTAATTCCTGTAGAAGGTTTCCAGTCTTTAATTGGATCTTTTCTAGAAATCAATGACTTAGAAATACTGATGACAGGGTTTTGAGTATAGGCATAACCAACTCCACCATCAACAACACTAATAGAAGAAATTGTTGAAGAACTTGAAACTATAGATGTACAGATTGCTGCTGATATATTTTTAACTTCACTTATAACAACATTTCTCTTATCTTCACTTAATAAGTCAACATCACTAAAAATTGGGAACGCATTATCAACGTAAATTACAGAATCGGTTTCAGTTACAGACTTAATTAGTTTAGCAACAGGTCTAATACTACTCTTTAAACTTAATCTTGACTTAGAATAAAGTTGTCCGCTAATGATTCTATCATATTCCTGTTTAATCCAAGTTAGAGGTCTATTTTTATTTGGATCAGTAATTATTCCAACACTATTATAAGTAAAAGTGTCTATTTGATCTGAAGCAGATATTTTTTTGACAATTCTTTCCAATTGATCAGTATCAAAAAGATCAAACTCATTTTCTTTAATAATAATAGTGTCACCTTCTTTAAGGGTAGGTGGTGGAGTTACCTCCTCTACATCTATAGAAGATCCTCTGTAATATAAAACTGTGCAGGTGGAATTTTGTTTTGGAGCTTCAGTAAATAAAACTCTAGATCCAGAGAACGTATAAGAAACTCCAGGAATTTGTAAAATATCATTAATATAGATGAAAAGATTATTTTCTAAGTTTAAATCAGTTCCAGCGAGAGTTTTTAAACTCAGAATTTCTCTAACATTGTTATTAGTAACGGATAGTGTAAACTTTTTACGGAATCCATTGAATCTATCAGAAAAATCATCGAATAATATAAACTGTCCAGGATAAAAACCAGAAAACTTATCGGTTTGAACTTCTCTAACAGTTAGTCTAAATTCTTGGAAAACAGTAGATAATCCAGAATTTATCAGTAAATTTGGTACTTTTAATATATCACCTACTTTATATCCAATTCCAGGGTTATCTATTTTATAATCAATAATACTAGATCCTTGACCAACAGTAACTGAAATTTTTGCACCCTGGCCTACTCCAGAAGAACCGCCAGTATATGCTACTCCCAAATTACTATAGGCAGTAGGTATTCCTATTACAACTTCTGGGATGGAGGTTGTAGTGTAACCAGATCCAGCGTTAACAATTGTGAACCCGGTTATTGTACCGGCTGCACTAACTGATGCAGTTATACTTGCTCCAGAACCAACAGTAGAATAAATGCCTACAGTTGGAGGTAATCTATATCCAGATCCACTTCCAGTAAGAGTTAAAGAAGAAATAGTTCCAGCTGCAGAAACATTAGCCACTGCACTCGCGCCCAATAAAGGATAATATCCATATCCAGTAGTCACACCGACTTTAACTATTTTACCCGCACTAGGAGTTCCAGTTAAAAACTTAATTACATTTTCGGAAGTACCGTCTATATCATAATCCGTTCTAGGACGTTGGAAAACATTATTAATTAAAATTATAGGATTATTATTGATATTTGTTGATGAATTAGTATTATTGAATAGAGCAGTTGTTGTAGATCCTTTAGTTTTTGCAGTAAACTCTGTAGCGGCTATTCCAGTAAATGATAAAGATATATCATCCAAAATAATATTCTTATCTTCAGGTTCACCAGGATCAAATTGTCTAGAGAAAACTCTTCCACCAAATATAGATCCAGTTTTTAATCCTACTGGACCAATTTTTCCATATGGTGCTGTAGTGAAGTAAATTACATCTCCTACAATATTATAATCACCAGTTAATACGGTACAAGCTACTCCAACAGTATGGACTCCTGCAGAAGTTCCCAAATATCCCCTTTCTACTTTAATAATATCAGTTCCTGCGACACCGATATTCTTAACAACAACATATTCGGAATTCATATTAATGATGTCACCAGTATAAAGAGAAGATATTCCAGTTAAAACTTGTATTAAAGTTGTAGAAGCTGAAGAAACAGGGGAACCTAAAGTTATGGATAATGATTTACTTCTAATTGGAGTCTGAATAACTCCATCTATGGTGATAATAGAACTTGTATTGGGTTCTTTGTACTCAAATGAATGGATTCCAGTACCAAAACCAACTATATTGAGTATAGTTGCAGTAGATAATCCTGATAATTTAAACTTACTATCATCCAATTTAGTGACAAATACAGATTTTGGAAGTTTATTCGATCCAAGAACAATAGGTGTAAATGAAACATTATCGTTAGAATTAGAACCACCTATGTAAGTGCCTGCAATAGAAATTACGGAGGTAGATGCATATCCAGATCCGCCATTGGTAACTTGTATTGAACTTATTTCTCCATCATTGTTTCTAGAAACACTAAATGTAGCTCCATTTACATCCAAAGAGGGAACATTTGAATAGGTTTGATTTGCTGCCGCTTGAATTACTGTTGGTCCAGTTGAACTTACTACAAATGAGAGATTATTTGTTGGATTAGATCCTTTAAAATAAGTACCAGCTATAGATACTGTTTGTCCAACGGCAAATCCTTTTCCACCTGAAACCAGAGAAATTGATGTTGATAATGGTTGTCCTGTTGTTGCAGAATACGAAACTACTACATCGAACACAGCATTAATTCCACCAGAAGTACTGGTTCCTACTACATCATTAAATAATTGCGTTGTTGGACCTGCTGGAACTAATACCGTAGAAATTCCAGTTATTGATGTTGTAATAGCAGCACCATACCCATTTTCATAAATTGATGTTCCATTATAATTACCAACCTGCATTAAAATATCTTTAATTTCAGTGGTATATGAAGTAGTTGCTATTCCAATTGGAGTTCCAGAATAGGTATAAATCAGTTCTTGACCACTTTGGAAATTGTGATTATTGAAAATAAAAGTATCAGTGTCAATCTTAATTACATTTGAATCAGATCCACTAAACTCTCTCTTAAATAGTGGATTTCCATTTGATGTTAATTTAAATGTGGTTAAACCTACTATAACTCCACCTCTTGTTATGGATGGATAGGTTATTTCTGGACTAGAGGCTGTTCCTAATCCTATTATTGTAGTAATAATTCCAACATAATTCACAATTGAAGATTGAACATTAGCACAACAACTAGAACTATAAGATACACTACAATCCGAATCTGCTAAAATTGAAAAATTATAGTACTGACTGGTAGATATAAATGCTTTTTCTACCGTGCCGCCACCAACATATGTGTGATCAATAGTAGATATTCCTGGATTTATTTCTATCGTACTCAAACCTATTCCAATAATTTCATATACAAATCCTTTTGGTGATAATGGGCCGTTTCCATCCAAACCTGCACCAAGATTTGGGAATATTGCAGTACTTATTCCTCCACCAGAGTTGCAAGAAAAAACTAGATTTTTAACTACAACGTAATCACCAACAGAGGCATTTAAATTAACTATATTTGCGGGAGTTAATCTAATAGTCTGAATTCCAGTAACATTATTATAAGATGAAGTTGTTATTGCAAATGGAGTTCCAAGTTGATATGAAGTTTTAACTCCAACATTATTAATAATGTATTTTGATATATCTGTTATGTAATTATAAGCAGATAATCTTTCAGTGGTGATGCCAGAAATATAACTTGTTCCAATACCAGACCAATAATCCAGTCCCTGGCCTACTGATTTATTGTTAGAATTGTACTTAATGTCATGAGATATAGCATCTACAACATTTCCTATTTCTTCAGTAAAACTGGTTTTACTCCATCCAACACTGGTAACTATTCCAGGATAAGTTGCAGTGATAAATCCAACTACTTCTTGCTGAATAAAAGCTTTGTTTCCATCTAATAGATCAGAAGCATCAGCATAAGTTCCATCAAGAGTTTGAATTGATGATCCATCAAATTGACTACTAATGTCATCTATTGTTACAACTTTATTTGTTTTATTTAAAATATAATTTCTTAAAGCAATACCTTCATTAAAGAATACCTTCTCTACAGAACCATCATCAAGAAAATCTTCCTCATAAACTAAATTAAAATTACTTCTTTCACCAATAGAAATTTTATTATCAACATTAACTAGGAATGATGATGCTGATTCTAAAACTGTTGGTCTTAGATCTGTAGATTTTGATATACCAATTTGAACTTCGGGTTGAGTAGCCTCGGTAACGATTTCTAAGTCTGAAAATTCTTTAAATCCGGATGGATGCACCAAGGATCTTACAGATTCTCTCCAAGAATCATAAGGTATTTCGCTCTTAATAGCATAAGAAAACTTTTGATAATAGAAATTATCTGAAATTCTTTGTTGGAAATCATTTAATATTCCAACAGCATTGTCTATCACTCCAACTTTATCTCTGGAAACTCCTAAAGTAGAGTTTAGATTAAAAGTATCAAAATATTCAACTACTCCATTTATTTTGGAATTTTCTCCAAATATTCTGTCTCCAACTATCAAACTTCCAGCAGAATCATTTATTCTCAACTGGTTTAGTTCATTATCCCATCCACCCTCCATTACATTTCCAGAGAAGACTCTAGAAGTTACTCTTTCTCCAGACAGATAGTTAACATTATCATTTAAGATCATCTCAAATGATGGCATAGATTTTTTATTAACTACATATCCCAAAGTAATGGTATCATCATAAGTACCAAAATCTCCCGTAGAAATACCAGACATACTATAAGTAATGGTTTTATTTTCTACGCTAGTGGAAGTAATTTTAAAGAATCTATATCCATATGATTTAGAATTAAAGTTTGCCTTGGATGAAGTGGAATTAGTCAGTCGGCAACCTTCAATAAAAATTTCATCTCCAACTGCGAAAGGAAAATCAATTTGTGTATTCCCAAAACCAACATTAATAAAATTAGTATCTAATAATTCTAAAGTTACATCATTTCCAGAAACAGAAACATTATCAATATCATATCCATTAGAATTATAAATTGAGGAAATTTGTAGTGGTGAACTCAAAGAAGTTGAGTTGTTAACTATAGTGACTTTTGTTACTGAACCTCCAGTTATATCAGCTTTTAATTTTATTGATGGGTTATCCTTTACAAATAAAGTCGGAGCAGTATTATATCCTCTACCTCCAGTTAAAATACCAACAGAATCTATAGTTAAAATATCTCTTATTCCAATAACTGTTGGTACACTTAAAGAAGGAGTTAAAGTTGGATCTGTTGGATAATCAAATCCATCTTTGATTCTCTCATAATCTTCGACTCTACCTATTTTGGAAGATTTGAGTTTAATAATAGCATTTTCACCAAATTGCGTGTCAATTCCTTCAACAAAAGGTAATTTTTTATAACCTCTTCCTGGGAAATTAATTTTAAGAGAATTTATTGGACCTAAAGCCGTTTTAGATTTTGTAGTATAAGTAACATTTTCATTAGAAGAAATATATGCCTGTTCTTCAAGCTTAGTTAATTTTTGACTTAGATTGAAAGTAAATGTAGTATCATTTGGCACTGAAACTATATAACTCTTATCTAAAGAGTGTTTAGTTACCGTTAATTTATTATTTCCTTTTACTTCTCTATCGGATGTTATTTCTTTTTTTCTAAGATCTAGTGGATTTTTAGCGATTAAATTATAATACAGTAATTTAGGGTATTGTTTATTAGATGAATCTAAAGTAACGTAAGATCCAAAAGTTCCTGGTGATTCCAAAGTTCTAGAAATAACAAAGTTATCAATATCATTTCCAATAACCTCTACAGTATTTTGGAAATCGGGATCTTCATAGAATTGTAGATCCATTTCAAGAAGACTTGGATCAGACAAATCAAATTTTATAATACTACCTTCGACAAAATTCAATGGAGGGTTTATTAGATAAAAACCATGCGATACATGTCCAGTTGATGTAAGATCTATTACATTGGAGTTCTTAATATCAGATTCATATTCACAAAGTTGAATTCTATTCAGATTTAGTCTTAAAATATAATAAGTACTATTATTTTGCAATCCACCAACAGTACTTCCCTCAGTATGATAAACTACTTTATCTCCAGTTTTTAAAATAGCTGACCCAATACCTATTGTATTATCAGCAATAGAAACATCAGTATTAGCGAAAGGTATTTTTGCAGTTGTTAATTTTCTTATTTCAGGATTATAAAGAATCTTTACTTCATCTAGTTCTCTATTATTAATACTGAGATTAACTATATCATTATTACTTAATCCATGACTACTAGTAGTAGTTACTATACCATTATGTTTGGAAATAGATCCTTTTATTTCTGGATATAATGTTGTCAGTGAGTGTGCTGAACCAATTATACTAAATGAGTAATCAAAATTAACAAATTCTACTGAATTTAAATTAGTTCCTATACCACTAGTTGTGGTAAATCCAAGTGTCGATAATCCAATATGATCTTTACCCAAATTAACGGCATAAACTATTTGACCATCTAAAAGTGGAATACTTACTCCACTACCCACATTATTAAAATATAAACTAGTTCCACCTAAACCTGGACCATATAAAAGAGGTTCACCAGTGTAAAATCTATGATTTGGTATATAAATGGATCTGGATGGGATAACCCTGGCTTCAACAGTGCTGGTTCCAATACCGACAATATATCTTATAGTTTTATCTGTTCCTGTACCTACAGTTTCTTTTGGATTGAAAAATGTTACACTATTTTCAAAGGTAGCTTGAGTTACAGGACTCTTTGGTACAAACTCAAAACTTGTTGGCAATAACCTAACATTATCTATTCCTGCTGTATGAATTCCTGGATTTGCTAACCTATTAACATAAAATCCAGATCTAGGAGCAGATATGTCAACTATCCTTAAAATTTCTGTTCCTATGCCAATAACATCATTAACATTAAATCCGTTTATGTCCTTAACACCAATAAAAGTGGTAACACCAGAAGCAGCAACTGTAATATTTTCAGATAATTGAACTGTTTTATTTTCTACTGATACTTTCCAGTTACCTTCCAATTCAGAAGCAGTTATGGTAGAAACACCAGTTATCGTTATCACTTCACCATTAGAAAGTTCATGTGGTTCTGTTGTTTGGACGACTACTACATCATTTTTAAATAAGAATGTAACATTTTCTATTTTTACATCCTCGATCATAAAAGATTCTATTTCTTTTCCTTTTAAAGAATCTACTACAATATTTGCTCCAGTTCCAGATGTATTCTTATTATTAATTAAAAGTCTATCATTTATTCTATAATTGTCCCCAGGAGAAAATATAACTGCACTCTCAATACCGGAATCCTGAACTTCCTTAACTCTAAATTCTTGTTTATAAGTATCAGAAATTTTATCAATCAAATCATATCCAGAATTATTACTATTAATATAATATGGGCCAATATTTCTTGTTATTCTATATGAAGATAGATCCGTATCTTGATTTATTTTTTGTAAGAAATTGTCCTCTATTGGAGTACCTCTAAAATATTTTCCAATAATATATGGATATGTTGGAGAGGATTTGCCAGTAGGATCAACAGTTATTGAACTAAAGTAAGCATAAGTTCCATTAGGATACTGTGGAGTTTTACACCATCTTCCATTATATTGATCTAAATCTCCGGATCCGGTAAAAATATAGTCATCAATGAAATACCCTGCAATAAACCCTGGAGGTCTAATTCCTGGCGTTAAATCAGGTTGAAGTTCATAACTTGTTTTTAATAGTCTTATAGTACCACCAACTAATGGATCATAGCCATATGGTCCGTAAATAGGATATCCATCATAAGAAAATCCTAGTATTGGAGAGTGTACTTTATTATTTGGACTTTCTTTATTTGTTTCGGTAAAGTTATCATCTAATTGATATCTTAACTTTTTAGGTGCATAGAAATTTATAAATTGTAATCCAAGATCTTCATTTTTACTGGGGAACAATACTCCATCATCTTCATTGGAAATTTGTCCAGAAAGTTTAATTACCTGATTAATTTTCCATTCATTAACATTTGCTAGGAACTTAGCATCTTTACCTCTATTAACAACAGTTAATACGGTATTAGAAGATGCATATCCAACACCTCCACGTAATACATTGACACCAGTTACTCTACCATTCGTAACTATTGGGTCAATTTCAGCAAAAGATCCATCTCCACTTATTACAATATCTGAGTCAGCTCTATATCCATTTCCACTGTTTATTATCTTTACATCTATAATAGAACCACCAAGAATAATAGGTTTTAATACACACTCAGAAGTTACGGTCTGAACTGTAACCAAAGGTCTTCTATGGAAATTTAAAATATCTGTGCAACCATATCCAATGCCACCATCTTCAAGATAAACATCAGATATTGATCCCAAAACCACAGGTTGTAGAATGGGAGTCACTATACTACTTTCACCAATTTCGGAAATAGTTTCTACATTAATTGTAATTGGCGGATATGCAATTATATGTGTACCAAGGCCTACACTAGAAAACTTAACATATTTTTTATTTGAAAAATCTTCTTTGGAAAGAGTAGTTCCAATACCAGCTACAGATAACTTAAATCTATTTGCATCTAAAACTTTTACATAATAATTAATTGATGTCGATAATCCTGAAATTGGAGTTCCAGTATGATTATATGTTACTAATTCACCATCATTAAATCCATGTTTAGTCGCAAAAATGTAAGAATCAAAAGTGTTGATACCTACAGTTTCTCCTGTTGTAAATTGCGATGGAATTCTTACTGCTCTGTTAGAATAACCTTTACCGGGATCCTTTACATAAACCCTAGTAATAGTATTTTTATTTTTTAGTGTTTCTAAAGAATGAGAACCAGAACTAATACCAGTTATGTTTATTTCATTTGTTTTATCAACTGCATCTGTGAAGGTATTATATAGCTTAATAATTTTTTCAGAAGAAACCCCAACAAAATAATGAGATTTATCTACTAATCCAATTATGTTAGCGTTTCCATTTGAATTGTAAATTATTTCTTCGCCGTCTACGAGATTATGATTATTAATAAAGGTAATAGAGTTTGATCCAACATCTACAGATATACTTGGTCTAAAACCAACAGTAATCCTTGACTTTACTAAATTTGATTCTAATACGCATCCACTACCATTTCCGCCAGTTATAGTAATTTTTGGTTTTGTTTGATATCCAATTCCTGGATTAATAACTTTAATAGATTTTACTTCACCACTTAAATTTAAGTGAGCTTTTGCATTAGATCCTTGTTCATCTTGAATTATTATTTGTGGAACATTTACAACATCATAATCTTTTCCAGAATTAGTTACCTCAATTGAACTCAACTTTCCATAGTAAATATTTTCGTCAAATAATGTTGGAGATAGTATCTCAACTCCATTTGATAAAAGTCCTATTTGTTTATTATTGGTAGATCTTTTATTCTTATCATCAAAAATTTTCTTTCTACCAGTAAGATCAAACTTTTTAAATATCTTTTGATTTTTTATGATTTTATTTTGATATCCAGATTTATAGATAAAATCTAAATTACCAGTTAATGGATTCAGTGTAATATACTTCTTGGAGAAAATATCATTTTTACTGAAAGATAATTTTATGTTATCTAAATCTACTCTAGTTACAAAATAAAATCCAGTAGATAACCCTGAAGTGGAATTAGTACCTGGATCATAATAAACAGATTCTCCAGTTTGTATATTATGTCTTGGACAATAAATTAAACTTGTGGAAGAAGCTCCTACTACCGAGATTGTTTTTTTAGTATCAGAAGCCTCAATAGTATAATTTGGTAAACCAGTAGAAGTTACATAAAAATTTTGTTCTTTAAAATCAATATAGGTATTTTGTACTCCGGATGGGATAATATTAATATATGAATAATCATTGGAAAAATGACTAGATTTTATGATTAAAGTTTTTAATATTTTAGAATCCAAAACATTAAAAGTAGACCCAGTAACTTGAACTAGAATTCTATTAGTATACTTTTTAATTGTATCTCCAGCTGGATACTCTACATCTAGAATGGTAGCATCAGAAATATTTCCTAAGATATCTTCCAGTTTTATAGTCTGTTCTTTATAAAAAGAAACCTCATCATATAATATTATCCTATACTTATCGGAATCTACCTGAGATACATTTTTTATATTGTGATTTGTTGGAACATTGTATATCCAGCTACTAAATTGATAGCTAGAAGACATATCCTTACCAAAACCTGATAGTCTTATCTTATCACCTACTTTTAAATTGGAAGTTTCTGAGAAATCTATAGAATCAATTACATTGATAACTCTAAAATCTACTTTAGATGTATTACCAACACCAATGTAACTGTAAGCAAATTTCTCTTCTACAATATCCAAAGAAAAGTCAAGAGGCTTAGTAACTCCACTAACTCCTAAAAATTGATTGCTACTCTTATCAGAGTAAGTAATTTCTATATAATTAGAATCTTTTGGTTTTACTAAAAGTTTTCCAGATTTAGAAAATCCAATAGTAGAGTCTACAAGAATACTATTTGAACCTGCAGGAGTATATTCTAATACTTTAGTTTTACCAGAAACTTGAAATACTCCACTAAAAGAAGTAGAGTCTAAAGATATTTCATAAAATAGTTTATTTCCTATAGGTCTATATTCTACGTTATAAATCGAAGCACTAACTGTACCTATACCAGGAAGATTTTGGTATAAAAAATTTCCTTTTGTTTCTGTTGGATCTCCTCCAGAAATTTTTTCTACTAAAATATTTTTTGTTACAAAATAGCTATTAGATGAAGGTACTAGTGTATAATCTTGTGGTTTAATTATTTGAATATCTTTACCATATAAAATTTTGAATAAAATTTCATATGATGAATTTGTTCCTTTGGATCTATAAAAATCTTTAATTCTTGTTAAAATATTTTCTGAGGAAATTCCTTCAGAAAAAGATCTTGATTCAAATCCAGGTACAAATTCATATTTAAACTTTTCAAAGAATTCTACTAAAAATAAATTACTTAAATTATATACAATAGAGTTATCTTCGTGTTCTTCTGCTTCTGTTTTCTGAAATTGTAAAAACTCTGAATTTTGTGTGGATTTTATTTGATCTATTCCACTAAATCCTCTTATACATCCGATAAAAGATGTGGCAGTTTTTTCAGTATAAGTTATAATTTCATCATCTATCTTTAATAGTCCATATTTTTCTGGCCAAGAATCAGTACTATCGACATTAATGGTACTATCTGACGCATAAATGTACCCATTTAAAGTCGTTGACTGAACTAAATCATTATTATTAAAAGCCTCTACACTTTTATAAAACTTTATGTTATCAACTAAATCTATAGCACCAGACTTATGATCTAAAGAATTATAGTAAGACTTCAAAAAAACTTTAAATAAAGGAGATTCCTCATTTAAAAACTCTGGAATCTGAGATTCCACGATGTCGTTGATTCTAACTCTCTTGATATCTGTCATTTTATCTAGTGTACTTTCCGTTTAAATAACTTGAAGTCGGTGTAAACAATGTAGCTGCTGTATTTTCACCTGATGTAATAATATCTTCTATAGTATTTACCACAGAATTTTGAACATCAATTTGTAAGTAAAGATCTTTTAATCCAATAATATCATTTGATTCTGGAACTGCCTGAACCTCAATAAATCCATTTTGAAGAGAAGATCCAGTTATATTTACAACGTCCAATAATATTTCTCCACTCTTATAATTTATTGTTCCAGCATTGGCTTTAATTATTACAGGAACATTATTTTCCACTTTAAAGAAGAAAATTCTTCCACTAATATCATCAATCTGGGTATCCCCCATATATAGAGTTTCATCAACTCCACTTATAGTAAATCCAGTAGATTTTACTGAATAACCGCCTCGTTTGATGTGAACTCTATTACCAAAACAAACTTCATACGTTGCAAAAGTATTATAAGCAGGAGTAAAATCTCTCCTCATTCTAACTTTAGTAATGTTGGAAGTGATTGCTTGATCAGTTCCATCAATCAAAGTATTGATTTTACTGAATTTAAATCTTCCACCAAAACTATTTACATCACTAGATCTAGCATATGATGTAAGAGTATTTAATACTTTAGTGCGTAATCCATCTGCACTTGATACTTGGTTTACATTGTAATAAACTGTAGTATCAAGTTCAATATACAGATATGAAAGGTCTATTATTTCTGGTCTGATTCCTGCAATAGAATATTGTTTTAAATTTCTTAAAATATCTTCTTTTGTAATTTGCGATAGAAAAGTACCATTTCTAGGTTTAATAGAAATAAAAACTTTTCCATATTCTGGAGGATCTAATTCTTCACCACCATATGCAGTAACAGATTCCACATTACTGTATACATAAGGAACTAATCCTTTGAAATCATTTGCAGTAACTGCACGGAACTGGGATGCATAAACTCTTGGCGCTAGGTACTTGATAGAGTCTACACTTTCTATTTCATCGCCGTTTTGGGACGCAGAAAGTGTTCTGAGTAGGGAGATGCCAGTTGATACTGCAGCCTGGTTATTATCCCTTAGAACCCCTGCAAAAGTAAAATTAGAAGCACTGTTACCTAAACTACCATTAGTCACAATGTAGGTCACTATAATGTCACTACCGGATGCAGGTTTTTTTCCTAAGATACCGTCACCAAAACGAATTTCATATTTTTGGTCAGCTACTTCTTCAATAAGAAACATTCTTGTATCTGGACCAACATTCAGAATATCAGTATAAAGAGTATATTGTTCTGTTACTGAGTTTCTTACTGATACCCTAATTGTTGTAGTATCAATATTTACATTAGGTAAAATAAATCTTTGATTTTTCTGGGATGAATCTACTGTAAAAGTACTTGTTAAATAAACCCCTTCATAGATTTCTAGGTTCTCAAATGTAGCAATACCGTTATTATCAACTGGAGTTGTTACATCCTCTGGAATAGAAAAAATATAATTACCATCTCTTACAGCTCCAAGTGCTACTTGACCTGCTTGAATCTTTAAAGTTCTAGCCGCACTTGATGTAGTTAAGTCAACATTAAAACTTATTCTAGCTTTTGCAGATCTTCTCGATCTTGGTGTATATCCAATGTTACGTGCAAGAGAAACAATATTTTCTCTTAGTGTTGCACTGTCCAAAAATACTTCATTAACCGCCATGTTTGTATTAAAGGCGGTAACGTAGCTATTATATGCGAGTAAATCAATCAGCGTAGAAAAATTAGACCCTTCAAAATCAAAATCAGTAAAATCACTGTTGGATCTAAGGTAATCTTTAATTTGTGTTCTTAGATCATTAAAATCTAAGTTGGTAAACTGATTGAATGACATTAGACTCTAGTGGGTTGTAAAATAAATTCTATACTTTGTGTTGGTATTGGTAACCCAACTATATCATATGAAATTCTAATATTCAAATCATTCGACTCTTCTGTATATGTAACTAAAACTGTAGATTGATTTATTCTTGGCTCATAATTTTTTAATAGAGTCGAAATTTCAAGTTCAAGTTGGTATGCAACTTCAGGACTTTGGAGTTCAAAAATAGAACTATCAACATTAGTACCCAACAAATCATTAAAAAATCTCTCACCAACTCTAGTTCTAACTAAATTAATGATAGATTTTTTAATCGCATCAGAATCAGTAATTGCAAGAATATCATTTGTCACAGGATTTCTCACAAATGACAGACTAATATCTTTGAATTTGCGAGAAATCCTTACCATTACTTAAACTAAGGGTATTTATTATATCTATAAGACTTTTTTACCACTTTTTACCGTAAGTTGGTTCTGTTCCATACTCCCAATCATCGTAATCTTGGTCATTACGGATCTTCTCATGCAGTTCAGTTTGTTTCTTTAGATCGTGATTGGGTGCAGTATCATGAACGATCTCTTGTAGAACCTTTTTTTCTGTAAGAGGACTATAATCTGTGACGAGTTTAGTAGTTCCCCACGTTTGAAACATGTAATTTTTGTCTCTATCTACTGGAAAATTGGACATTTTTAGCTCCTGATTGTAAAAATCAGAACTTTTTACGGGGTTGCTATCCCGAAATGTCGTCTTCTTTTACTAGTTCGTAGTCATCACCAAGGATTTCCTTCAAATATTCCTCATTCCAGTAATTATAGTACTCTGATTTTGATAATTGTTTACGAATCTTACTTAATTTAATCTTCGATTGACACAAAATTAAATTATATTTTGAATTATTAGTCTTTACGCCATTGATATAAGTATCTTTTGTTGACAAATCTTCAAAGAATTTGTAATAGGTAAACTTTTCGTTGTAAAATTCTACCCATTTTTGAATTTGATCAGGTCTCCAAAAACTTTCTACAATAAAAACGATGACATCATGACCTGGCTCAGGTACGATGTCATCGATAGGAGTCTCTACAATGCTAGTTTTTGAATTAGAAGCGTATGGACAAACGGCGAAACCACCTAATTCTAAACGTTGTTTAGATACTTCAGCGATCCACTCATGAATATACGCTTCTTTTTCGGTCATATCAACCTGCAGCTAGGGGAGAGTTTGGATTTGGCTTTACTTCTGGAGCGGCTTTAACTTGTGAAGCAACATCATAAGAAAAAACATTGGCTTCAGAAGGTGCTTCTGGTTCCGCATTAGGTGATGTTTTTGGATCTGAATCAGCCATCTGTATAATTAGATTAATTTGAATTATTTAGACTTTTCCTTTGGTTGATATCAACCTTTCCCTTGACCACGGTAACGTTTACGTGCCCCATTTCGACTGGTGGCAGCATATTTAGTATGCTTTCCAGTTCCTTGACGACTTTTCTTAGGTGTCGATTCAATGACTACCTTGTTAGACGATGATTTTTTTGTTGCCATTTTGAATACCTCACAATTGTTTTACATACGCGCCAAAAATTGATTTTTTAACGCGCCGAAGATCAGATAATACGAGTCTTCTCGTGTCCAACGCGAATCTTAGGATCGCACCAGATCTCAAAGCCCGCTGCCTTTGCATCAAGACAGAAGGATACGTCTTCTCCACACATATCCTGAACTTCTCCAGAGTCAAACACTTGCATCTTCGGAGCGAACCAAGGATACTCTAGAGACTCAAATACACCCTTCTTAATCAATACCCAACCAAAACCAGTGTAGTCTACTGTGAATGGCTTACGACGCTTACTCATCGTATCACCAGTCTCATGATTCATGACTCCACCATTCTTCTTGAAGTCATCTTCCTCAAGCCAATGAGCAACTGAAGTAGTCTGACCATCTTCAGTCATGTACCAACCAGCCGCAATGTCACGATCCATTGCTACAAGACGATAGAATGCCTCAGTGTTGAATACAATGTCATTATCAATCCACAGTTGATAATCATACTGCAGTCTTCCATCCCAAGGAATCTGCTTTGGTCCACGAAGAACATTTGCACCTAGTACTTTGCAACGTGCAAAGTTAACCATGGAAGAATAGTCCTGTGAAATTTGAATACTTGCACCAGACTGCACAAGATCAAAACACAACTGTACGAAATTCTTCAGAAAAATATATGAACATCCACGTCCAGGAAGACAGAAGATAATCGATTTACCACGAATCATTTCCTTCGCGGCTTCAATATCAAAATCATCCTCGTTTTTCTTTGGAGTCGGAGCGTTTGCTTTAATTGTAAATCCTTTTGACATAAAACTAGAATTGCGACGTAATTATTCTACCACTACAAATCAATTCATGCAATGGTTTCTGGATTATTTAGAACGTATGTAACCTTAGCAAATCTGAGATCTTCTTCAAGATTACAGTATGCTCTGATGATCTCCACCTTATGTTTCAAATCACACTTCGAAACATTCTGTGCAATTACATAACCATCTACAAGTATATTATACACACTCCTCTTCTACTTTTGCAAGCAGGTCCTCAATCTCAGACTTTAGAGAATCATTGATAATTAAAATCTTATCAGTATCCAAACGATGTTGAATACAATCAATAAGTAAATCCTTTTCGTAGTGATCTATTTGTAATTCCATGTATTCTGAATGTTCATCTCAAACATTATATATTCATTTCGTCTTTTTAGACCATAAGATTCTAACACACTCTTGAATACAGATCAAGATATATGTACATTCATCAACAATTGTAATATCTGTACCATACACATTCTCATAAAGATATCGAAGGGGACTTTTCATGATTACTCAAAGTATCTCTAAGAATTTATGAAAGGGGGTTTTGAGTGTTTTTGGCTGGCGAAAAAAATTTTGAGTCGTGTGAAGCTTTATGAGCGCTTTTTGGGGTCGTTATAGATTAGGGTAGTGAGCGTTTTTTGAAATAGGGGGCCACCGCGCCCCGCGCTATAACAAACGGGCGCATAAACAACTGCTCAAAGTGCTCATAAGATCACGAACACCGCTGCTCGTCTACCCTGTATTCGTGTCCCCTCCAAGTGCTCATAAGCCTCAGAGGGGACGCACACTCTACCCCATCAGCCGCTGGTCTTGAAATACGCAGCAGCATTGCCCTCCATCACAGCATTCTGTGCATGTGTGGCATGTCCGCTGTATGCCTGACCCTTACGGTTAGTGTTGGTGCGGACGCCATTCGTGCGGCTCATGAGCAGTTCAGATTTCCGAGCCTTACGGGTGGGGAGCACGGTGTACTTAATCTGCCCTTGAGTATCAGCAATCAGCAGGTCGAGTTTGGTAGCGGTTGCGACGTTAATGGTGCTCATGGTGTTAGTGTGTGGTGAACGGTTAGAATAGACGAAGCTCAGAGTTCTTTGATCACTTCGTCGAGCTCATCGTGGTTAAGCTCAGAGTCGTTCCAGAGTACACCATCAGGGGTGCAGCTCATACCGTAGTGATCAATCATAAGCTCTTGGAACTCGGCATAATCTTCACAACGAAGAGCAATCTTATACAGACTGTACTCATTGCCAATCCACAGAGCAGCATTCCAGGTCTCATAGTTAGCATAACCGTTGTAGGTAGCTTGAGTGGTTTGGGTGGTGCTCATGTGTGTTCCTCTCAACATGGCTAATATACGGGATCTGGCTCCCTCTGGCACATTCTGTGGCCAGTTAGATAAGTGTCCATTGTGTATCTCAGTTGTCAAGGTTCTATGGTAGGCTCATGAGTCTTTGTGGCTTGAGCTTTACTTAAGCCGGCTCAAAGAGCTTAAGCACTCAGCCCCTTTATGCACTCCCACAGAGTTATTATAAGGCCTCAGAGAGCTTATGTCAAGCTCCGAGATGTGGGGGACTTAGAGTGCTCATAAGACTGTGGAAAACTTATAGACTTTTTCCACAAGTGCTGTGGAAAACTATAAGAAACTGTGAGACCTTATGTTGCTCAAACTGTGTGGTCCCGGAGACTTATGTGGGGGGTCTCTTGACATTTATGCGGTCGTGTGATAGCCTGCCCGCTAAGATTACAAGGTCTCAGAGGCTTTTTTATAAGCCATCAGAGGGGCCACAGAGAGAACATAAACGAGAAAGCTTTCACACAAGCTTGATTTTTTTAGCCTTTTTTTAATGGCTTGTTTTCCACAGCTTTTTCCACAAAGGTATCATAAAGCTGTGGAAAACAGTATAAACAATCAGAGATCAATCAAGGATCATAACTCTCAGCATCTATGCCACTAGAGTAATCATCGAAGATCATATCTTCATCATACTGAGCAGCATACTGATCATTGATCTCTTGTTCAAAATCGAACAAACTTTCTTCCCCGTAAGGGTGAGCGGTAGTGAGGTCCATTACTTACTCCTACGAGTGGTATATTCTCCGAGGTTCTCTACATAAACCTCATTGACTGATTCGTTGTTACCGAGTTCGAGAAGTGAAGCCCAATTCCATTCTTTAGGACTTACACAGTTAGATGTATCAACTGTAAAGTCCAAGGTAACTCTGTAACGTGTAACTTTGTTGTTGATGGTTTGCATAAGTGTGTGTCCTTAAGTGTGAATGAAAGTACGTTACTATTTTATACGTTTAGATGTTCAATGTCAAGAGAATTGTCATACTTTGATAACACCTCTTTAATCACCTCACTTGTGAAATAATCCACGATCTCGTTGTAAACTTTTTGTTGTTGTGTGAGTGTTAGATTGTCCACCCAGTTTTCTACTTTGTTTTGCATGATTCTGTGAAGTAATTGGCATAATCGGGGTTTGCGCAGCTATCACGAATCGTTGCGAATGTGAGTAGGATAGCTGGGATGATTGAAGCAACAATCAGATGGTGTTTCTTCATGTGGTTAGAATAGCAATCATCTTCTGGTGATAGATCTCAGAGAGTTCTAGAACATTATTCTTTTGTTGTGAATCGGAGATTTCGTATTGTGTCATCTCTAGAGCAAAGATGATCTGTCTGATTAACTCTGAAAGTTCGAGAAGTTTCTCCGTATCAGTCATACAAAAAGGGGGGGATGTGAGCCCCCTTTATTATACCATCAGAGCTCTACAGCTTCAAGTGTGGGCACTCCGAGAACCTTGGCGATTTGTGGGGACTCGGCATAGGTGTAACCTACAGAGTCTTGTGCGAGCATGTCGAGAACTTGGAGCATTTCAGCGCCGTTGCGAGCAGCGCGAAGTTGAGCGATTGCAGATTGAAGAGTCATGAGAGAAAAGAAGAAAAAGTGTAAGAAATGAACAGTTAATCAGTCTTCAAGATAGCATTCACATTCGCCGTTCACAATGTCATCCAGAAGTTGCAGAAGTTCGTTACCATTAGTAGCAAACTGATCAAGCACAGCGATGAAGAAGTCTTTACGAGTTGCGATCATTTGAGTGTGTTGGTGTTGGTGAGTTTGAGTGTCTTTAGAGCGCATCTCATTCTCTATTTGCGAATGGCGAATCAGCCCTCTAGAAGTTCGGGATAGTATTCTTCACATTCAGTAATCAATTCTTCATCCGAATACTTATCATAATTCTCATCCATCACATCGTAACACATTTGAAGCAAACATTTCAGATCCATACCATCGAGGATTGTCTGAATGAGCTGATCTTGAAGTTCTTGGCGATTCATGAGTTTGTGTTAATTAGTGTGAAAAGTTCAGACGGAAGGAGTAACTTCGATTTCTTTGACATTCAGCCCACAGAGCTGATTGTAGACACGATTGAGAATCAATTTGTCTGCGGATTTGGCCTTGGATTTCTCATACCAAATCGTGACACAGCCATCATAAGTCTCAACACGAACTCGATAGTTTTTCATGATCAAGCAGCGATTGCAGATTCCATGATCACCTCACGGGCTTCCATCAGGGTATAATCATAGTTTGCATCAAGTTCTGCCTCATATGCTTCTGCGGCAGACTTGCAATCGAACAGGCGCAGAGTATCAAACACTTCGCCTTCGTAATCAATTCCAGCGATCACAGCGTAGACTTTCATTCGGTTCGGATTCCTCTCAACATGGCTAGAATACATCAGGTGGCTGGTCTCGGCGGATTTGGTGGACAGCCAGATGACTGTCCCACCTAACCCTAACCGATCAGCATTGAGCAGCGAGAATGTCGCTGTTCAGATTGTTGACACACTGAACACCGCAGTAGTATGCGTCCAACCAGTTATCAAAAGTCTCAACAGTTTGTGTCACAGAGTGACGAGGATTGATCTCCTCACGAATAGAAACTGCGAACACATCCACAGTTCCATTCTCAGCATACTTTCCGGAGTGAGTGATGCTCACATTGGCATTCTCCTTGAAACGATACACCGAACGGGTGTTCATATGATGAGCAGTCAACTCGCTACCGAAGTAGACTTCAGCTTTCCAGCCTTGGGAGAAAAGTGACATTTGAGCGGTTTCGTTCTTCATGTGGCCAATATAGGGCCAAACGGGTCGGTTCGGCGGATTGAGTGGACAGCCATCCAACTGTCCTATTTTTGCTTCAGTCCGCAGTAGCTTGGATCAATCTGGCACATCCGTTCGGCTTGTGCTTCTTGATAAGCATTCACAGTCGCATGAGCAGCAAGACCAGTCTTCAGCCCAAGAGCAAGAGTAGCAATCAGAAGAGCGATTCGCATGTCAGTGAGTGTTAAGAATGTGAACAAAATTAAGAGAGAAGACACACCAACCAGTGGCATCTGTCACCTCTTCAACTAGACAATGTGCGATGGCTTCATCATCATCGTCATCATCAACTTCAACCTCAAAGGTGTTACCAACGACAGAGCTGATAACTTCTAGTTGCTCTTCAATCGTAAAATCTTCATCATCAAAATCAAACTCAACGTCTGTAACTTGAAGAGTTAAAGTTTTCATGATCAGACAAGTTTAGCAGGTGAACCACAGGAGCGGTAGAAAGCTATCATCGACTCTGCTTCAGCGAGAGTCTTGAAGCTTTGAGTCCGCCACTCACAGTTGTTGTAGGGAACTTGATAGGTGATTGTGAACATTTGGGGTTCGGTTGAATCTCTCAACATGGCTAAGATACCAGTTCTGGCTGGGTGCGGCGTATTTAGTGGACAGCCATCAGACTGTCCTATTGTTGCTCATTCCTGCACAAAGTTTGGCACAATGAGTTCACCATCATCGTAAAACTCCTCCAGAAGGTAATCAACTGTGACCTCTAATTGAGCAGCAATGAACTCACACTTCAGATAAAAATCAAGCGGAAGCTCGTAGTATTCAGTTTCAACCATTGTAGAATCTTTAGCCATAATTTGTTACCAGTTAATCAGTGTGGCTGTGTTGCCAAGTTTGTTTTGCTCATCGACAATCTCCATTGCATGAGCATAAGTTTTGACCGAGATGTAGCGGGCTTTTCCTCTAGTTTCAGGGAACAAGCCGAGGCGGTCAATGATGCGAACTGTGTTGGTGTGCTTCATCGTAATCAATCAGCTGTGGATTGAATGAAGTCACCAGTGGAGTGCAGAATGCTCCCAGTGGTGTAGCGAACTGATGGAAAGATCAGAAACGCTATCACAAAGATCAGGCCAATTGTTTTCATTTTGTTTGGTGACTTGAATGTTAGCGTTTTGGTTCTAGCCATCAGTTCAGACGCATACCCGAGAAGAAAGGAACCTTAGCTCCGTTGATGGTGATGAACCACTGGCCTTTCTGTTGGAAGACACGCTCACCAGGGCAGCCGTGTGCAGAGAGAATAGCATTCAGACGGGACTTGGTGGTAGCAGTCTGCCAGCCACCGTCAAACAGTTCCATCCAAGTTTCACCGATACGAGCAATCAGGTTGCCATGCAGGTAGACATCAGAAACGTTGGAGCAGCTGATTACTTCAGTGTTGTCCAGCTTCCAGTCGATTTCTTTCTGGATGGCCTGGTTCATCAGAGTTTCGATCTTACGCATGGTTTGAGCGGAGAATGGTTTGGTGGGGGGAGGTCGTTCCCTCTCCCTCATGTGGCCAATATAGGGCCTAACGGGCCCTCTCGGCGGGATCAGTGGACAGCCACCCGATTGTCACACACCGGCCAGGTTTGGTAGGATCTGACCCAGCCCCCAGCCAGTCTCAAGTCGCAAGCGGTGAGACTCATGGCCACCACTACGGCAGAAACCGGAAAAAGCGTTAAAACTGGCTGCATGGTAGGTTGGATCACTCCATGCAGCCAGAATTAAATCAATTTAATTGTTCGCTCAAATCAAAGGCAGCCGTTCTCGTCGAGCACACCCCAGTTCAGAGAGTCGCCATAGAAACCGATGTAACGATTGCCTACACTCAGACCCACAATCTCATCACCAGGAGCAGCAATCATGTTGATGTTGAAGTAGAAGTAGTCAGCAATCGTGTCGGGAGTTTTGAATCGCATCGTCTGCAGCTTCTCGAAGATGATAGTAGCGATTGCGGCAATCCACACCACAATAGTTTCAACAATGTCCATGTATTTGTGGAAGTGTTTGCTGTAATCAATCTCTTGCAGTTTCATGATCAGATCGTCAGCGGGAGGGAAAGCTTTGGTCAGTTCCATTGTTTTGTGTGTGTTGTGTTTGTGTTAATCAGACTTCCTGATAGTCGCAGAGTTCAGCAGCGATGTTCTCTAGCCGCTGAAGCGTCATCTCAGTAATCATATGACGTTTGATGTCACCTTGCTTGGTGAAGAGTTGGTTGCTCCAATACGCACCAGCTTTGGGATCGTTGTCATTGATGTACTCAAAGCAGTCAGCAATGAGCAATTCAAGAGTGTTCAGATTCATGATCAGTTAAACCAGTGAGCTAGGTTTGCAAGTTCAGCTGCGACATCTTGGATGTTATCCTCAGTCAGAGCTTTGAGGCAGTTCTCTATGTCTTCGTCGGGAACATAGAACAGGTTGCCATTGATCTCGGCCGACATTTCATCGGCGAGATCCATACAACGTTGACGGAGATCGTTCATCATTTCAGGCAGCTTCCATGTAATAGTAATACTCTTCTTCAGACATTTCACAGACTCTCTGAAACTCAGCTCGTTCTTCTGCTGTCATCGGACGGTCGAAGATCTCACCAGGAGCATCAGCAATCTCGGACCAGAGTTCGTCAAACATTGGGGAGCGATTCCTCTCAACATGGCCAAGATACAGGTTCTGGCTGCACTCGGCAGCTTTAGTGTGCAGCCAGTGAATTGGCCTACCAGTCTCGATTTGATTGCTCAAACCGCTTACGATCTAGAGCATCTTCATACTCATCGGCAGTCAGATAATCCTCCCAGCATCCGCTATCATCATAGCTGCGGTTGGAATACTCCCAAGAGTAAGACTGACCTTCATAGAAGTGAACGACCATGATAATTTCAGAGAGTTTGGATAGGTTGAGCTTCTTTGATCTGGCTGTTGTAATACTTTGTGATCAGATCATTACACAAAGGCAGCCATTCTTCATCAACATTACAGTTCCCACAATCTCGTGCTTGGAACAGCAAACGTAAGAGACAAGTTTCCTCATCTTTGGTGAACTTAACTCGGTTGAAAGTGTAACCAGTGTGCTCAGTCATTTTCGATAAGATTGCGAGCCTTGAGTTCTTCTTCGATCAGATCAAATACCTCAGTGTAAATGTGATCATAGTCCTCAATCTCATTGAGAATGTCGGAAGCAATTTGACGTTCTACAGGCATTTGATCTCCGTCACCTTCATCCCAAATGAATACATCTGCATTGGTAAAGATAAATGCAGCAGCAGGAGCATCTTCTCCCTGTTGTTCAATCAAACGCTGCACACGATCACGGAGATGTGCGAGAGTGTTGTTAGCAGCCATGATCAAAGATCTCCGAAGTTGTTGACAATAAAATCTTCAAGATTTGCTTCTTCAAAAGCATTTAGCCCCATCACATATTCCTCAATGATCATATCGAGGAGTTCAGAATCTTTGCGGCATTCTTCTTGCAGAATGTCGATCATTTCCATTTGTTTGTTCATCAGATCAGAATGAGTTTAGGTGCAGGTTGAACAGAATAGGTGCCAAGTCTGTCGCAGGAAATACTCACAGCATGATCAGGTGCTCCGCACTCATCAACAATCTCCCACGAATCTTCACAATCTTCGATCACAACATAACCGAAAGTTCCTGCAATCGAGAGAGACTTGAGACCCCACTTTTCTGCTTGTGATTGACGATCCCAGAAAGTACGCTCATTCCAGAATTGTGCAGGATCATCATTGCGAGGACCGAAAGTGATACAAATGAATTGACTCATTGCGTTTGTTTGTCTCAACATGGCTAAGATACAGGGCCCTGAGCCCCTTTGGCGGATTTGGTGGACAGCCCGCCAACTGGCACATACTTAGTCAGGAAACTCTAAGCCGTATTCTGAAATGAGGATGTCCCGCACAAGCTCACGATCAATGCTATCACCCACAAAGTCTTTATCTGTTGCGGTGAGCTCACGAATGAGAATCTTAGTTGCTGATTCAATCTCATCTAAAGTTGCGCCCATGGGATACACACCACCACGACCATAGAAGGCATAAACATAACGGTAAAACTCAGCTAGGGTTGCGTACATCATCAGAAACGAATTACAGGATGGTCAGGATCAAGAACATCACATTCTCCGGTAGTAAATACCAACTCAACTTTGAGTTGATAATACTCATCGGTGCCTTCATCATAGATAGCAACATCAGAGTTGAGCTGATCTTCGGTGAGTTGTTGAAGCTGTTGCAGGAGTTCTTTGTAAGTCATTCCGAATCAGTTAGTGTAGACAACATCAGCATAACCTTCCCCCAGCATAACCTCAGCGTATTGTTGGGGATGTAGCTGATAGTAACCACTATTCAGTTCAACCCAGAAGGCGGGCATTTCATTCTCATTCCACCAGTAAAGAGCATCCTTGAAACTATCAACACCAATGTTAAGCTTGGTGAAAAAAGGAATGTGCATGATCAGTAGTGTGCCTCAGACCAGTCAAGTTTGTCGCTGTACTTTGCGATGCCATCGTAACAACGAGCTGACATCAGATCATCACCATCAGCAACATAACCTTTCAGAAACTCGAAGCAGTATTTGATACGCAGCTCAGGAGCAACTGCAGCGAGTTGTTGTTGACGACGCTCGTAAGCTGCATTGTAAGCAAACATCTCACGATCTTCGACGCTCATGTTGTGAAACTTGCGGTCAGTCATCAGTGATTCCTCTCAACATGGCTAAGATACAGGGCCACAGCCCCCTTCGGCACGATCAGTGGACAGCCCGCAGACTGTCACATTGCTACATCAGAAAGGCAGATCGCTGCGTTTGACTCTATCTCGCAGGGCTCTGTGCCTTTGATCGTGTCTCTCTGCAGCCTCATCATCACCTTCTTGTGATGCTTTCTTCGATGACTTTTTAGCCGCAGTCATTTGTTTTTTGATCCTACTTTCTTTCTCTTTACTCATTCCCTTATAGGCCATTTCAGCAACGAACTCTTGAAAGGTTTTCATCTTGAATCTAATTTTTAATTATTTAGATTCGGGTCGGTTCAAGTTAGTTAATTGTCGTTCCATTTCTACTTTGAGAGGAATTAAATGCGACACCATAAAGTGCTCATACTCATTCTCTTTCATCAGGTTGGTGATGTTATCAATTTGCATCAATGCGAGAATGAGTTTAGTTTTGTCGTTCATGATTCACTCAACAATGGTGTCAACATTAGGATCAAAAGTTACTTCATGAATCACATCAAAATCATCAGTCATCTTGACATAATTCCAGAGAGTGTCAGTATCATCATCCACATTTTCCTGGTAAAGATGAATGAAACCTTCGGAATCTTGTTTTACATAACAACCATCATAATTCTCATCATCGAATACATAACCCGATGCAATCAGTGCGTCAACGAAAGTCATGAGGTTTGTGTGTTTGTCTCAACATAGCTAAGATACATCCTCATGGCCACCTTTGGTTGAATTGGTGTGCGGTTTGGGGATTGTCACACTCTGGCTCGGTTTGCCTCTGATCTGTCCAACCCTCAAAGCGTCGCACCGATCTCTCTTTGAGATCCCTGTCGTGGCAAGGGATCTGAGTTTGAGCAAACAATGATTTTTCTGCAATTTTACCCCAGTAGGGGATTAGGTCATCCCCTGCAATCAGATTCATCAAAAATGAATTGTTGTAACTAACCGATCACCCTAAAACATACAACTGCGTTACCTTGTGAAGGTGAAGCAATTCTCCTAAAAGCCCCATACGAAAGATCAATATCCGCATGGCTGTACGGTCCACGATCATTCACAGTCACGATAACTTGTTTCATGTTATCCTGATTTGTGATGCGTAATTTGCTGCCCATTCTCAAGTATGGATGAGCAGCAGTCAGACCATAGGCATTGAATGATTTTCCGCTTGCAGTTGTTTGGCCGTGGAATCCATCACCAACACCATAAAATGTTGCGATTCCACACATCAATCCAGCGAGGATCATTGTTTATCGCCTTCTTTTACAATCTCTTTGACGAGCTCATCAATTTGTTTTTGACTACGCCAATTCGTGATAATGTCAGCAATACAGTAACCAAAGGCAAACCATGCAACAAATATAGTCAAGGATGTGAACATAATTATTCTCCTAAAGATTTAAGTGGATTTGCTTCTACAGATCGGATTTTACCTATGCGATCTTGACATAAAATCTTGTCGCATAAAGTTCCCGCTGAGGCATTAGATGCTATAATTTTTTCTTCAAAGTTGTTGTCTGTGAACTCAATCAATACTTTATAGATCATACGGATTGAATGGTGATAACATCTAGAGTTTCCTGAGTGAGAGCAACTTCATCAGGATGATTTGTCTCTCCCAAATATGCACTCAAGAGATCATAAATTAAGCCCATCTGTTCATGTGTGAACAGGAATTGTTGTTCAGGACGCAGAATAGATACTGACATTGTTCAGGCAGAAACAGTGGTGTAAAGTGTGCCAGTGGTGTTGTAGTAGAGGTCAACATCACACTGGTATTCTTCACTCAAATTGTATGCGATGTCGTATGCTCTGTCTAGATCAGTGGTGTGATTCTCCCAGGGAGCAGCAGGACAACGGATGTCGATTCGCATTTGATTCATCTCTCAACATGGCCAAGATACAGGATCTGGCTGCGGTTGGCGGGTTTGGTGTCCAGTCCGCCAACCGTCACACTAGGTCAGTTATTGCTCTTTGCAGAGCCCAAAATGGCCTGAATGAGAAAGACAATAGCGAAACATTGCCAGAAGGTGAGTTGAACTGCAAACCAAGATAGAATCAGTCCAAGCAACCAAGCTTCAAAACTGAGAAAGAGAAACACGATTGCAAGGATACCTACAAAGATTCCCAGAAGCTCTGCAAGAGACATGTTATTGAAGTTGTACTTTTTTCTCATCACCATGTACCTCGTTGAATGTGGATTTTGCGGATTTCTTGATGTAGGAAAAGACGAAGTTTATCATCGTCAGTGTTATCAAATGCGTACCAAAGTCGTGCAAGATATTCATCTTGTGTCGCACACTTGACGACTTCAACTTTAGTAATACCTAGATCATTTATGGGAGATCCACTAACAACTTTGTTTCGTCCAAAGTTACCAGAAACACGCCCAGTTGTCCTCAGTTTGGGACGGATCTTAGAGAGATTTGAGTTAGTCATTCTTCATCCTCATCAAAAATAGAATCTTCCCAACCATCAAAACCATTGTCAGGTTCTCTATCACCTAGAATCTGTTGGGCATACGTTAGAGTTCCACGATCAAAGTAACCATCACGGAAGTCATCAGTTTGACCTCTCCACTTATACCAAGAGAGGATAGCATGTCCTACATCATATGTTTGAATGACAGAAACATTTTGTTGATTGTTACTCCACACTGTGTTCTCTTCTGCTCTCTCACGCAGAGCATTGAGAGTAGCACAATTCCAGTTATTTTCTAGAAAGTTGCCATTCTCATCAAAACCACATTTGGGATCATCACCTTCCCAATCTTTTACACGTTCTTGACAACGAGGACATTGATAGTTCATTTCAGTTCTTCCAAAGCATCAATGAAGTGTTGAATACAATCCCTAGGAATGTGAATGGTTTGAAATGTAGGACCATTACTATCTTGCACATTTACAGTTCCATAATCATCGGTTGTAAATACATACTCCCAACCATCTTGATCATTGTGGATTCTAATTTCTTTTGAAATTGTGTAGGTCATTCCGATTCAAGTTCCTCCAAAAACTTTGTGTAGACATCAATCGCAGCTTGATTGCAGTTGTCTTCCTTCATCCGATAGATGTAGTATTCAACAGCTTCAATCGTCATCTGCTTTTTCAACTTATCCCAAGTCATAAAGTTAGTCATCTTTAATACCCGAAATCGTACTCAAAGTTAGCAGCAGACTCAATAGCCCTTAGGATACCAGTGTAGTCATTCTTTTCGTCCCAACTAAACTCATAAGTTTGTTGTTCAAGACAATAAAGAATCAAATTGATCTGATAGTCGGTGAGTTCAACCTTCATACTTCAGCTCCGAACATTTCTTGATACAACCAACCTTCAGGTTTGTCCAGGTTTGCTTCACATTCCTTGAGGAACATGATCTCCTTACGATAGAACTCTACCGAAGCTTTTGCTTTGAGATAGTTGTTGCGAGTCTCATACAGTGCCTGTTGGATTTCAAGACGAGTCATGGGTGAACCTCTCAACATAGCTAAGATACGATGCCAGGAACGATCCTGGCGCCTCTGGTGGACAGCCAGGCAACTGTCCCTACCAACCTTTTGGTTTGGTGAAGTTAAAGTAAGAGAACATACGACGGTTGACTAACTTGAAAGTCCCATAATCATTAGAGTGAACATAACCTTCATGGCCAGACGCAACATAATCCACACCGAGATCAATCACTGCATCAACTTGATCACCAGTGACGGTGATTCCTTCTACAATCAAATCCTTGGCTTTGGTCAACAGGTTGAACAACAGGAGAAGATTGCCGTCAATACAATCAACAGGAACATTCTCTCGGATGCACTTATTGATCGCAACTTTGAGATTTGCTACTTCTTTTTCTTCAGGGTATCTAACAAAATTGCTAACCAAACTTGCAAGGCCAAGAAGGTAATCAATCCTACGACGACGGGAGGTAAATTGTGCATCACCATTCACAAAGTAAGTTGACATAAAGTTGTGTTTGAGATACTCAGGAACATCAAAAGATGCACTCAGTTTGTTGAGCGGGTTCTCCGAACCTTCAACGCATGACGTATCTCCAGAATACCGTGTATGAGCAGCAAAGACCACAGAACAATTACGAAAAGAATCGCTATCGGTATTGAAGGTATAAGTGATAGTATTAGGGGTGAATCGGTTAGTACCACCAAACCCAATAAAATCACCTTGGTAAACACCCTCCAACTTAGGCAATACTTCAAGGCAAGTGTGAAGTATTCCTGCAACTTTGGAATTATTACCGTGATTCTTTTCGATGTCAGCGTGAGTATAATTAACCTTAACTTTCTTCTTATTGAATACACTTTTCGTCCCTACAAAGAATTGATTAGTGACAGGATGCGTCCCAAACACAATGGCAGGAGCACCATCATACTTCACACTACAATCACCTTTGCAGTTACGCAGATAGTTGATAGTATCCTGCACAGCCTTCTTACCGAGAAGTACAGAATCTTCGGGATGTTCGAGGTGAGTGTTCTTCATGTAGCCACAATACATGCAAAAAGGGGCTCTGTAAAGAGCCCCTGTGACAGTTCTCAAAGCGTCACATACTATTCTACTTTATCCAGAAACTCTATTACATCTTTTAATTGTTGATTTTCCTTTGAGGATGGATTATCCAACATCTCACTCATAATGACCTTAAGAGCATCACTTTTTTGTTGTCTTAATCTTTTTTGTCTTTCCGGATCTTGGAATCTAGGATCTAACATAGAAACTCAAAAACTAACAACAATTATGTATCTGATCTGTATCCTGGTTCTATACCATCAAGTTTTTTGTATGGAAAAACTTTTCTTAGAATAGAATCACAATCCCAGTACAATTTACTTCCTGTTGTACTTTTGTTCATTTGATAAAATCTTACTGCATCATTGATGATGCCACATTCGTGCTCAGTAAAGTTTATCATGTCGTAAAACTTTCTACAACGCAAGAATCTAGACCATCTTCTGCAAGAGCAAAAGTACGGGAATTAAGAATGTTTTCTCGAAGTTTATTGTAATATGGCTGATTGAAATTGCCATCATCTTCAGCAACAATCATCTCAAAACATTCATCATCGTCGGTAGCAACTACATTCCAAAGCCCACCATACTCACTAGAGGGAAAGGGAACATAATGATCAACGATGTAAAGAAATTTTTGTGTCATTGTAAGTTGTGAATTACTTTTATAGTGTAAGGGTTTTGTCCGTATTTGTCAATGGTCAAAGACAATACTTTTTGAGAATACGAAGAACTTCTCTCGGTTGTTCTTGAACCGCAAAAGCTTCTTTTTCTACATCATTCCTAAATCCAAGAGGATAAAATAAACCATCTTTAGATTTACATAGTTGTGCTACATGAAGAGCTTCATGAGCTAATGTGCGATTCACTTCTCCAATCCAATCAGTATAGTTCTGTTGCATGGCCTCAACACACAACAAGAATTGTGTGCGATCAGAACTATTACGAGAATCTTTGGTACTCATAACAAAGCCATCATACTGTTTACTATCACAGATAGGATGGTTGTCAACAATGATTTGAATGTTGACTCTATTTAATACGTCAAGAATTTCTTGATGCGTTGGAGTAATGTAATCCATCACCAACCTCTGTCACTAATCCAGAAGCCGAGTTGCATACCACCCCAGCCAATGAGTCCACCAATAACTAGAGCGATGATACCAGAAGGAAGACTAAACAACCCAATAAGTGCGATAAATGCACCAATACAAATGCCCGCAGTTCCTACAATCGTACTCAAATTAAAATCATCAGGATCAGAACTACGATTATCTGATTGACTGGATGTAGAGTAAGTCTCAGGTTCTTCGTATTCCTTTTTCTCGAAAACAGGAGAAATGCAAACTACTTTGAATCCTTTAAGATCCCTATACATTGACTCAACTTGTTCTCGAGCCGTGTTCAAAGTCAGTGCGTCAACTGTAGTAGAGCGAACACCCTGAGTTGGAGAGGTCCAATCAACTTTGTACTTCATAATACTTTGTGGAGGGAAATAAACAAATAGGAATCTGGATCTTCTTCATCTACAATAATTTCACTGTAGATGGACATTGCATCTTTTTCTCTACCTTCAGATGCAAGATCACTACATCTCGATTCATGGTAGTTTTCAAGATACCTGATAAGTTCTTTCTTACTTTTAATCATGCAAATGCAGCTTCAAGTGGAGTTATTTTGATAGGCATAGCCGTATATGGGGTAGTATTTTCAATCTCAACTACACTTCCCACTGTCTGACTATTAACTGGTGCGTGGAATTGTCTGGTTTTTGTATTGTAGAATCCCCAGATGGTTTTAACTGGTTTTCCAAGATTAAAGTCATACTTCCTATGATGATGTAACCAGATAGCAGTAACATTTCTCTTGAAATCTTTTTCTTGTTCATAATGATAACCATTAGGAGCTTTATGAAAAAGTTCGACTGTCACTTTTCAACTTTCCAGTGTTCGTTACCTTTATTCGGAACCCAGAAACAGTATTGACCATTCATCGAAACTAGAAACAAATGTGGAACTCCATCAATAGTCTTCTCTTGTTCAACAGTACAGGTATGAAACTGATCCATAATGTTATGGAATCGGTTTTTAGCCTTACTAGAGAGAGGAGTAACACAAACTCGTTTCATTTTAGTTTTTGTGGTCATAATTCAAGAATTGATTGTGCAGTAACAGTTTCGTCAAGTAGAACTTCTTCAAAATCTCTTGTCATAATAAGATGATCCCACTTAGTATCATCTTCTGGATTTTGAGAGTAAAACTCAACACCAGTTTCTAAGGATTTGAAGAAACAACCTATGGGGATTTGACTTTTTCGTAAGACACGTTTTGATAGAACATTCCCCTTTGCATTGTATGCAAATCCCAAAGATAAGAGTTTTTCTTCGATAGACATTTTTCTGAACTATAGCTAGAGTAGTGCATCCATCAATGGATTTGGATGAAGAGTGTACGGTTTCTTGACTGTCACACTCTTAGATTTAGGAGACTTGGTAGAACCCTTGGTGGCCTTTGGCTTTGGTCCCTGAGACCCCTTGCGGCCACTAGACGTTTTCGCCTTTTTTTGTGATTTTGGTGGTGCAGGGGTCTTAGTACCCTTCTTCAGAGTCCGATGCGAGTTTTTTAATTGTTCAAGCCGAATCTCTGCAAGTTGTCTTGTTTTGACTACTTCAAGTTGTTGGCCATCTGCAATGATCATGTATTCTTTTCCAAATGGAATAGCAGCAAATTGGAAGTCTGGAGTGGTAAATCCAGTAGGGCCATTGTCGGGATCAAGAATACTTGTGTTGGGGTACATCATCTCAAACTGATTGTAGATTAAAAGATACGATTAGTCTATTCTCATCAGACAAATTAGGTTCAGTAAAGTGACTGATATATGATGGAAAAAATATAATTGAGCCTTCATCAACTTCTGGAGTATAAGTTAGTTGAAGACCAGTTAAAAAGTTTGGAAAAGGAGACATAAAATGTGTGGGTTTATGTTCATCACTATTGTATTTGATGTAACACACCGAACTGTATCCCGTACATCCATGATTGTGCATTGAGTGATAAGCATGTTTATCAGTCAATTCAAACCATGCACAGGCTAATTTGAATCGAGATTGAACTTTACCACAAAACAAATTGATCTCATCAGTAAAAATTTCGGAAATACTTTCTATCATAGAAAGTGAATCCTTATGATAATTTGTAATCACACTGTCATCATCTTTTCTTTCTAAGTTTCTATCAATCCTGTTATACAATTCCATCAAAGAAGTTTTTTTATTCTTCCAATCTCTCACTGCGTAGTGATAAATTGGTGCATAAAACATGTAATCATTATAGTCTGCGGTCATGTCCAAGAAAAGCTCAGGGTAACTCTAGGTTCAAAAACAATGGGGTTATGATAGATTCCTTTCGGAATGTGGAGTGCATCTCCTGGATTAAGTTCTACCCTAGATCCACAATCAAAATCGTAATAGATTCTCCCTATGGATTGAACAATTACTACATCCATTGTATCACAATGTCTACCAAAAGTCTTGGCATTTCTACCAAGAGAAGTATAAATGTGAAGAACTTCAATATTTAGATCTTGCTGGACTTCGTTAAATGCAGATGAAATAGATCCTGGATAATAGTCTTCATGTAAGATAATTGTTGGAGCGATTCCATAGTCTACAATCAATTTGTGTGATTGATTGTAGATCTCCACATCCATTTTATTGATTACATCTTCCCAAGTTACATTTTTACATAGTTGGTACTTATCTGGTATAAACTTGTAGTTCATTACGTTACTAGATACTTTTTCTCATATTCTAACAGATCTTCAGGAATCTCCAGAATGTTGGAATCAATTGGATCGGAGTTTTTCCACCTAGTTTTACCCTCTTGTCTCTGATACAATCTGATACCAAGATGGTTGTACTTGAGATTGGTAGGTACAAGAACCTTATAATCTTCTTTGTCAGGTGCAGTCAAGAATGACAGAGATTCATTCTCCTTTTTGGTCACAACAATTTGTTGTGTGCAGACCAGAAAGATCTTCTTGAACTCTTCATAATCCTCTAGATATTTGTCTCGATTCTCCATAATCATTCGACCAACAAATTGTGGAGAGTGGTAGTGATCCAGAGTATTTAGCCTGTATTGTTTGGAGAGTTGATTCTCCAAAGCTTGTTCACTGATCAGGTTCGTAGGGTTGGGATTTCCTGCATCAAAAACCCCGTAGTAAAAATCACGGGAGATCTTTCGTTTGTCATCGAAAGATCGTTCCCAGTTGTGTGCATTGGCCCTCATATTGTTGAAGGTGCCTTCAGCGTAGACTTCCCACTTTTCCATCATCGTTTTACGACAGAAATAGCGGGCATTCCTTTTTGGAAGATCGTATCCACCACAGCTTGGATCTTCTGGTGAGTAGAGATCCCAACTTTGTTGAAGACAGGAACAACAACTAGACCGAAAGATTTGGTATAGTTGTCAACATCACCAGGGACAAGTTCACCACTATGGATGCGAGCTGCATCATCATGGTGCATCCGAATCACACGGCCGATGGTTTGGGAGATACCAATGTAGTCCATCGAACGCATAAAGATGACACCTTCCAGACCTGACACATTGATACCCTCAGAAAGGATGGAGTGGTGGAGAACAACGAACTTCTTAGAGTCATCCTTACCCCATGCAGAGAGAGTATCAAAGAACACCTCACGATTCACCTTCTTACCATCAATAATTGCACCAGTCTTTGCGGTGATGTAGAGGTAAGAGAATCCGCGATCTTGCAGTTGTTGAATGAAGTCAGTCTCAGACATCAGTGCAGAGATCTGTTTGGTAGCTTTCGCACAGATCAACACTTTACCCTTACCACATTCATCCAGAGTCTCAATCAGATTCTCACAGTCACGATCTGCAGGAATCTTACCAGACTTTACCATCGGAAGTTGTTTTGCGATAACTTTCGGAGGCAGGATGTAACCACCTTCGACAAGTTCAGGTGCAGGAACATTACAAATGACTTGGCCATAAACTTCTACATCATTCATCCCAGGCTTACCAACTGCGAGTGAATGTTTGGGAGTCGCAGTGAAGAAGTAACAACGGTCAGCTTCCTGACTGAAGTATTCAGTTGCAGGGAAGAAGTTGCGTTTGACGGAGTTGTGAGCTTCGTCAAAGTAAATGGTGTCAACCTTGATGCGAGATTGTTGCAACCTCTCCAGAGAGTTGTAAGTGGTGAAGATTAGTTTGTGACCACGAGTATTCACCCACCAGTTAGAAATCTCTTGGGGTTTGGTAGTCGAAAAGTGATGAGTTTCACCACTGTGAACGTGCATCACACTTGCGTTGGTGATAAACTCCAGAAACTCGGAACAAAGTTGTTCTGCGAGAAGAATACGAGGAGCAACAACAACAATCGTTTTTTCAGTTTGTGATTGCATTTCGATCATTTCTGTTCCTGGAATTGAATCATTGCGTCTTTGATCATCTTCATTGTTTTACCACCACCAGTGGGAACAATGATTTGACCCTTTTTATGCAGTTGCATTACCTCAACTGCACGTTCTTGGTGTGGTCGGAGATTCATTGAATTGCGTTTCAACATAGCTAGAATACCCTCTTACCCGTTGCGGGGCAAGAGGGCCATTGATCAGAGATCCTTATGGATTAGATAAGTTCTCAAAGAGAGGGAACTTCTACGAGTTGAGCACCTTTACGGAGATTTGCATTTGCAAATACCAGTTGTGCATTTTCAACTGTAGTTTGTCCACCTTTCGACCAAGGATCTTTATGGTCGATATGAGTCACAGATCCATCGTAGATGTGACGTGCATCAATAGGTTCACCAGTCAATGCACATCGCCCACCCTGAGATTTCCAAAGAGAGAATCGAATCTTAGGATCATACTTGCGATCTTTGTCACGGAAGGTCAGAACGTTGTCTGGTGTAGAAGAGATGGAATCAACCAACTTACTGAGTCGGATTTGAAGGAAATTGGAAGAAGATCCACGGAGAAGACCAGCATAACTACGAGGATTATTACCCTTTTTACCATAGTAGAGAATGGTAGGATCTTCAATTCGTTCTCCCTGACTTTCAGTGAACCAGTTGTAGAAAGCTTCGTAATCTTCGATGACAATCGAGTTATTGTTGAGATAGTTCAACAACATTGCAAAGTCAATCAGGTTAGAGTTTTTCTTACCACCAACATCAAATCCAGCAGCACCATAGTTGACAACAATCTTAGAAAGTTGTTCAACAATAGTTGCGGTTTTGTTGAAAGAAATAACCTCAACCGTAGAATCACCATAAGCAGCATCTAGAGTATTCTTATCCAGATTCTTTATCCCATGAGCAACGATTGTGGAAATTGTCACAACCAATTCATCGGGATAACGACGATTGATGTTCTTAGAACTATACAACATAGAAAATCCATTCAAGTGACTTTGAACAAGATTCCTAACAAGAGCACCGAAACGACAAGGAGTAGCGTTGCGTTTCTCTTGATTATTAAGGGGAAGACCCTCATTAATGTTACTGAACAGTTCAGCAAGACCCTTACGATCAGATTGCAAAACTACAAGAGTGTTCAGAGAAATGTTCTCAATGTAGTTGCGAACTTCTGCATCTAGATCTTTGAAATACTTGTTGTTCTTAGTCGCTTCAAAGTACACAATGTTATTGTGTTCAATATAGTATTTCCCTTCAGAGAGGGGAAACTCATTGTTCAGGAACTTGCAGATGCAGTTATCACGATTATTTCCATCAATCGTGATATAGATGAAATCTTGATCTAGAAGATCCCTAAAAAATTGATAGTCAGAATGAGTAGGACCATAATGAAGTTCAATAGAACTCAAAAGATCAGAGATTTTACCTAAAGTAATGGGGGTAATTGCTTTACCTTCAAGCACAGACTTAATGTATGCTTGATTCATTGCAGTATTCCAACGTGTATTGGACTGGAAGGCTTCATCAAGATAAATCTTGGTGTCCTTTTGTAGAGAAGCCAGTTGAGATACAGTCAGAGTGTACGTTTTGGTGTTAGTTTTCATGGTTTTTGTTTGTAAGGTTTGCATCTAGGACTTGGAGTTTTGACCGTCTCAATTAAGAGTTGGGATTGTGTCCGTGTCTTTGATGTTTTGAGTATAGATCAGACAAAGAACTATGTCAAGCCCCCCGTCTGAGGTTTGATGGTTTCGTAACAATACTCAATGTTACAAGCATCAAGAACTCTCATGATTAAAGTGAGAGATCTTTGGTGTGGTCGTTGTTTCCAACCATACCAAGCTGTTTTCTTTCCAACAGCATGTGGGGGAACTTGTCCCACAGAGTAATACTGATCTGCGGTTGTGTCATAGATAACTCCTCGGTCATCATACAACCACCAGTGTGTATCACCTCTGTAATCTATTCCACTCATTGGAATCAAATCGTGAGGTTCCATGAGATAAAATAGGGCTTGAGTTGAATGATAACAATGCCCGTACATTGGGTTTGTTTCATTCTCCTTGCGATACTTTTTAGTCAGCAAGTCAGGTGTAAGTTGATTACGAATGATCTTCATCAGAGATTCAGCAATCTCTTCCGAGTAATAAAAAGGGAGAAACCTCAGAGATCTAGTCTCAAAGATTTCTCCGTTTTCGTATCGGTGTCTTTCAACAACCTTCATTAACACTCACCTACTTACCCATTTTATTATACTAAAAGTTCCGTAGAAGGGCAAGAGTTTCAGAATCAAACTCTTCTCGGATACCAGCATCAGGAAGCCAATCTTCTGGATTAGATTCCATCAAGGATTCATAGAGATCACCTTCATCAAAGGAATCAAAATTGAAATCGTCGTTCATGTGTGAATCAGTTGAACAAAAGTACAATAAGAAAAAAACGGAAGAAAGTCAAGGGCTGATTGATCAAAGATCCTTATCAGTCCCATGAGACATTCTCAAGTAAGAATCCTGGCATTACATAAGACCAGGCACCAAGGCCATCTACACCACCAACTTTATATTCAAACTTGTACTCAAACTTATTGTGAGAATCCCAAGTTACAAATCCCTTTTCTTTATCAAAACGAGATTTGATGGTAAGACGGAAACGATTAGAGAAGATATTACGAGTGCGAAGAGCACCAGTAGACTCCCTAGTTTCCACAACTTTACATGTATCTACTTGAAACTCTTGAGGAGTTTCCAATGCACATGCAGTTTCGTATGTAAAAGGACGATATACTTTCTGTTTAGTGACTTCTTTTGTTTGTGCAAATGCAGGAGAAGTTACCAACAGAGACACAAGAATCAACAGATGTTTCATCACTTATTCATTTGAAGAGTAGGAACTGGCATACCACCTTCGGTGGGAACATAGATGGTCACGTTACCATTCTTGGCACCATCTTCAATACCAGTGATATACAGGTACTGAAGATACTCACGGTTATCTTTCAGACTATCACCGATGATTTGGTTTGCTTTAGCAACACCAGTAGCACGAATGATTTCAGCATCAGCAAGTTGTTGAGCACTATCTTTCTTTGCTTGTGCTTCAAGAACAGCAACCTGACGTGTGTATTCTGCTTTCTGCAGTTCCGCCTTACCAGCAAGAGATTGTTGCCACACATTATATTGTGGGCCACCAATGAAGATGAGACCACCAATCACAACCACACCGACAGCAATAGCAGCAACAGCAGGGTCAATAAATCCGTTTTGTTTAGTCATAATAATTTTCAGAATTTAACGTTAACACCAACAACTTTTGCTTTGGGATTACGAGCAAGAGCAGTTTCGCGGGCATCTTTAGGATTAGTAGCAATCACTTCTTCTTTGAAGACAGTGCCGCCAACATAAAGTTCAACAACGTAAATCATTTAGCCTCCACATAAACATAGTCGGGATGTTTAGCCTTGAAAGCCTCAACTTGTTCTTTAGTCTTAAGGAACACCGAGAGAGTAGTGTTGGGATGTTCCTTGAAGTAATACTTCACTTGAATGAGGTTTTCCATATCAGGCAGGGATTTTTTCTTCATTACCTTTAGGAGTATAACACTTCCACTCACCATCGGCAAAGAGGTAAGCATAATCCGCCCAAGAATCATTCACGGACTTGATAAAGTCTTGGAAAGATTCACTCAAATTGGGTTCAGTGTCTACATCACCACGACCTTCGTAGTAAAGAGTACCGAACTCTTGTTCTTTACCATCCCAATCTTTATCAGTCCACAGAGCACTGATGTCTCCACCATCAACCAATTCCGCAGCTTTCTGCCGAGTGTTGAAGTATTCTTTCAGTTTCTTACCATTCCACTCCGGATAGCCATCCCAGTGACAATACACAGAAAGGACAGAGCCATTCTTGAGTTGAACACCAATGCGAGAACGAGTCGCCATGTTGTCTTGAAGTTACTTGAAAGGGGTTTGTGTTGCGTCAAGACCACATCCGTGTCTCAACATGGCTAAGATACCAAGATCTGAGCCCCTTCGGCGTGGTTAGTGGACAGCCAACAGACTGTCACACCATCATTTGTGTTTCCATTCCAGTCACATTTATACCGAGTCGAATCATCTTCATCATAGCTTCTTGAGCACAATTAAAGTCAAAATAACAAGCCCATTTTTGTTCTTCGTCTAGAATATAACCAACTTTATAAAATTCAGTTATTTGAGAACGGTTGCGTTTCATTCTTCATAATTAATAGTTTTCCTGCAATCAAACCATAATAAAGTTCTTTGAACTTATCATCAGAATGTTTTTGCATTTCATTCTTTACAAGATGAATCACATCAGCAAACTCATCTTGAGTTAGTTGCCAGTCAGTTACATTGTATTCAGTTACATTCATTCTTAATATCTCCATTCCTTAAACATTGTAACATATTTTGGATCTGAAGCTGACTTGTCTTGTAACATTTTGAAAACTTTTGCAACATCTAACTTTTTATTTGTAAGAATAATAAAGTCTAACTTCTAGGTTCTTATCGTTTTTGTTCATCATATCTAATTACAATTTCTTTGTGTTCTTTGTACTTATCAGCCACTAGAACCGTGTAAAGTTTTCCACCGAGTTCCTCTGCAACCATTTCAAGAAGTGTTTTTTGTTCTTCAGTCACGATAAATTATCCTCCAAATAACGAAGTCTTTTCTCAATTTGTTCAATATCATCATCATGTCGTTCTACAACTTCTTCAAGTTTTGATTGAGCACGATGTAACCAAGTTTTGCGGTCTTGTTTTTCAAACCACCAAGTTGTTTCAGTTTCAAACATTAGAGTGCCTCCACCTCATCAGCAATTTCACGCAAAATCTCAATAGGGTCTTCAAGTTCTCCCCAATCGGTACATAATCTATCAGCAACCTCACGAATTACACGAGCAATCAACTTTTGTCTATCGCCACTTTTAGGACGCATAGAAAGTTCCATCGTACATTCCAGGATTTGTAACGCTCTAGTAGTCATGGTGTTTGGCCTAAAAACTTTTTTCGTTCTTGTGAGATAGTCGGATGATACCAGTCATCATAAGGGTAGATATACATGTGATACCAACCGTTGTTTAATTCTTCAAAGAAGGCAAAACGATCTATCTCGTCACCATACTTGACGAGTCGAAAGTTAATACAATTAGTCCAAGACCACCAAGCATCTTCAAACCACTCTTTCATTTCAGTAACTCATCAACATCAGGTTGATAAAAATCCATCGGCTTATTCTTACCCAACAACTGTAGAACATGTCCCTCAAAATCGGTAGAATCTGATTCGTAGATAACATGACCGAAGTTGTTGTCGCTTTCAGTATAGTTTCCAAGATAATCGGCAAACGTAAGAAATATTGCCATAGCACGAGTTTTATCGTGATGTGTAATGGCAGTGTGTGGGTGTGCAACAATACGGGTAATGCAATCAAACAATTCTTCTTTGGTATAAGAGAATGCTTTGGCGTTTTCATCAAGTTTGTAAGTCATTCACCCACTCTTCATAACGTGTGTTAATCTTACCATCATTCAGAAAGACATTCAAGTGCCCTGTGTTACCATTCTCAAAATAGAAAGCCATCCACACATGATGTCCTTCATCCATCACCTCATAGTGATACCCTTTGATGTTATCCAGTAGAAACTCATCAGGGTTGTAGAGCTCTTTATCAGTCATAATGCCTCCAGTTCATCAACAATTTCAAGAATGTTCTTTTCAGTAATACCAATATACTTGAGTTCTTTAATCAACTCACGAAGAGTAGAAGCAATAGCAACTTGTCGTAATTTTGCTTTATGATAATATTCATTATCAAAAACATCCATAATTGCCTTTGCTTTTGGAGAAAGTTTAGTCATGAGAAGTTGTAGTGAACACGAGTGTAGAAGTCTTTGAAGCAACTTCTATTGAGGAGTTTCATCATCGCTGGAGGAATGTAGTATGAATATTCGCTGAAGAAATCTTCTTTACTGAGAAATCTGAGACCATGAAGATGCCAAGTGCCAAACTGCTCATGGAATGCTCTCACAGCACGATACTGTTTAGTGGTGCAAGCAACATACTTATTGGTAGATGTTTCAAAATCTTCAGGATGACCAGGATTTGCCTGTGTCATCATAATACACACGGTTTGACCTTCACCTGTGCCAAAGTATTCAGAAACCATATAAACCCAGTGTTCATCCACAGGGAATACATCACGATGATACTTCTGCTCATATTCTTTCATACAAGCATCAGCAACCAGTTGAAAGTTTTCTTTCTTCTTTGCTTCTAACTCTGCTCGCAGTTCTACTTTTTCAGTTTCATTAAGTTCTTTGAGAGCATCAGAATACTTATCAATACCAGCAATAGCAGTTCTCACAGCATCCATTCGTTCCTCCTTTTCGATATCAGCAAGTTGTTGGAGAGCATCACCATTCTCATCATACAGTTTTTTTACTGCTTCCCATGCTTTTTTGTTTGCCACTTCTTTCTGAACTTTCTGATAGTCTTCCTCAGATACCTTAGCAACAATCACTTCATTTGCTGCTTCTCGTTGTGCGGCAACTTCAAGCATTTCTTCGTGGGTCATAAATCCATCATAAGTAGTGTTTAACCAGGGAGCATCATCTTTTTCTGGTAGATTGTATTCAGTCATTGTTCCCAAGCATAAGATTTCAGGAGCTCGTTGTCCTTTTCCAACTGCTCTATTCTATCACACAATTCAGTGATAATACCAATCAGACAATCATAATCAATTGTTTCGCTGTCGTATCCATTCTCCATATCATAGTAACAGGAGTGAACGAGCTCTTGTTTGAAGTTTCTTTCAGTCATCGTAGTTTCTCTCTAATCATTCGGATACACTCATTCCACTTATAACTGTTAGTATCGTGTTCTGTAGGCAACCACAAACTAATTTCATCTACCAAATTATCAATGGAAGTTTCCATATCCCAATCACTATGAGTTGTGAATACATCTTCCCACCAATCGTAAATCAGGTCTGTGAGTGTTTTTGATTTAGTAGATGAAACTACACCTTGTTTGACTGCTTCTCTAAATGCTTCTTTCAATCCATCAGCAACTTGTTCTGGTGTTTGTGGAGTTGGTTTGTAATCAACTACACCATAACCATCGTGGATTTTGATAGTTTCTTCCATTTCATTATGAACTCGTTCTCCTCGTTCTTGTGCGGTTTCACTTACCTTTTCTTCATAAGCAGCATTATATCCTGCTTGGAAACCTTGCCACCTTATAACATCATACTTGGAATCAGTTTCTAATTTAGGATATTGTCCCCACCAATCTTTGTATGCTTCTTCTACTGGTGATTTTGTTTTTTCCAGTTCTTCAAGGAATGAGAGCTTCTTTTCAAGCACTTTGATTTGTGCTTTCAGTTCTTCAATTTCAGTCATAGGAGTTTCATATTTCACTGGTTCATCCATTTTGCGAATGTGTAGTTGTGTTTTAGGTGCTACTGTTCCCAATCTACCAGTATCTTCAACTTTTATGGTAGTTTCTCCACTTGGTGATGTGAATTTAAGGTTAGTCATTACAAATCCCTCTTAATAGTTCTTTCAAGTAGAGCTTCCTCTTCTTCAAGTTCTTTCAGCAACTCTTGGTATTCTTTCACAGCATATTGAGGAGCAGCATCTTTGATAGTGTAAATGTAATGCTCAACAGCATCAATCAACATTTTAGTTTGTTTGAGGTTGTGTTGATGTCTCATCACAGGTTCTCCAATTCATCACATACATCAAGTATAGCACGGGCATCAAGCACCATATCTTCCACACCTTCCTCTCTACAAAACTGATAGTATTGGAGTTCTGCTACTAACTCACGGAGAACAATAATAACAGTAGGTTTATCTGTTTCCCAACCCATTTCGGCACACTTCTCATCCTGATAAAGTGTTTTTACAGCATCTTTTAGTGTTTGTGCTACTTCTTTTTTGTCAGTCATTTCAGTTCCTCAATAATAGATTTGATTTGTTTGAGATTATCATAAAGTTGTTTATTGAAATCATAACATTCAGTCAAATGGTCTATGTTGTTGTCCTCAAAGTTAGTTTCCTCACGGATTTCCCAAGACAAACCATCCATATCTGCTGCGGTTTCTGTGAGAAAGTATTCAAGTGTTTCAAGTAAAGTCATCAGTTTTCTCCCACAGATACTTCTACTTCCATTTCATTCATAATCATTTGAAGTTTTTTGATGACACCATCCCGTGCTTCTTTTGTAGCAGAACCAGTCCAATAATCACCGTGACTTATGGAGTGTAGCACAGTATCGGTGAGAATGTATAAATCTAATGATGTGAGTTTAGTCATTTTGCTCCTGTCGGTATTCTTCCTCTTTATCCAATCGTGCTTCAAGTTCAGAAATTTTAGTGTAGAGTGTATCCAAGTGTTCGGTGAGTTCATAAACATTCACAATACCTACATTAAGAGATTTGTAAATCCCATCCCAAGTTGGTTGTTTGTCAGTCATTTGTTTCTTCTTCTTTTTTACATTCCCACAAGTATAGGTGATAATGCATCATTTCTACACCTGTTTTAGTAATCAACATATCTGGATTATCATTTTTTTCAATCTCATCCCAATCAATTGGATTTTTTTCACACCATTCTTCATAAGTCATCTTGGGCATCAGTTTTCTCCACAGTTAGTTCTACTTCCATATTACTCAAAATTGTTTGAACCTTATTCGCAACATTTTCTCTTGCTTCTTTTGTATATCCACCAAGAGTTCCCTCAAATCCTGCGATAGAAAGAGTTCTATACAAAGTATCTGAAATTACCATCAAATCAAGTGCTGTGAGTTTAGTCATCATCAGAACTCCATTTGGTGCTTACATTACTTCTTTCCCAACCTTCATCATAACCCACTTTGAAGCCTTCTGTGTAGATTAGAGCAGCAAACTTCAAGAGTTGTCGTTCCCAACACTCCCAGTAATCGGAGTTTGTCCCATCATCTTTTTCACCCACGAATGTATCAAACCCACAGGATTTAGCAAGTTTTAGGATTTGTGCGTCAGTCATCAGGTTTGCTCCAATTCAGTAGCAATATCTAAAATTGCCTCACGAATACTTTCATTTCTTGTTTCAAGTGCTTCATCCCATTCTCTATGCCCCGAAAAACAGGCATAATTTTCAGGGGCAACATTATCAGCAAGAACACGAAGAGAAGCAGCAAAACCCTCTCTAATTGTTCCTCCGTGAGAAAATACTTCATCGGCAGCATCTATGATTGCTTGTGTTTGTGTAGAAAGTTTAGTCATACATTCTCATCTCCCATATCAATAGAACAATTACTGTAACCTTCATCATATCCATAGTCATAACCTTCATCATACATTGCTCGGGCAAAGTTCAAAAGTTGTAGAGTATCTGCCTTCCAACAAATATCATTCCACTTTTCAAAAGTTAGATAATTTTCAGCAAGTTGTAGGATTTGTTCTTCAGTCATCATCTCAGTCCTTCTTGAAGAGTTTGTAGATGGCATCAGCAATAGCAAGTGCTTGTTCTTCATTCATACAAATGTGTTGTACTCGTTTATCACCTTTCTCAACATCATATACCCAATAAGAAATGGTGCAACCATCACATCCCACATCAAGGTGAGTGTCTTCTACTGTATACCAAAAATCTTCGTATTGTTGAATACGAACTTGGTTGGTGATTTCAATAGTCATTGGAGTTCCTTTGTGTATGAGAGTATTATAAGGCATCACAGGGGGCTTTGGAGTGTCCCTGTGCCAGTTCTTCAAGTGTCCTCAAAACTTCTCTTCAATTTCTTGTTTTGTTGCTACTTCCACATTAGGATAACTCACATCCTCATAACCATACAATTCAAAATCCCTAATCAGGTCTGTAACAAGATTATCACACAGATAATCAGCAAAAATGTTCGGGTCAAGTTTCCCTTTATTTGTAAGCATATCGTGATCCTTATGCTTTTCAGGGTCAAACCTAATATAAAAAGTTACTTTATAACCTTGTAGATTTTCCAGAGCATCCTTTGTCTTCTGTTGTTCCTTATGTTTCTGAATTTGAAGTTCAAGTTCTTTGAGTTGTTCTACATTCAGTTGAGAGAGGTCAATCATCGGTTTGGTTGCTTATGAGAGTATTATAGACCAATAGGAGACCTTGTGGGGTCTCCCTGTGCCAGTTCTTCAAGTGTCCTTCTCATCAACCCACACAAAGCCCAAACAAGTTTTCATAAAGAAACGAACAATCATATTCGGTTTATCAGGCATATAATACTTCAAATATCTACGGTTTCCATTCGTATAATAACCTTCGTGGGTTTTCCCCTGTTTGATTACAAAAGAGGATTCCACAGAACTACCAGTCACAACAAAATTGGAGTAATCAAACTTGGAGTAACCAAGAGTAAGTTTTTGTGGAAAGCTTCCGTGTTCCTTCGCATACTCAAAGTCCTGAATAATCCTATCAAACTTTTCGTTATATCTTTTTCCAGCAAAATATTGGGAACAATCAAACTTTTCTTTTGTTGCCTTTATGAGAGCATCAATCTTCTCATCCAGTTCTTGTTGGATTTCTTCAATACTCTTGCGTGGTGTTGGTAATTTAAGTTCAGGTGGAACATAAGGAATTGTAAAGTATTCCTTTGCGACTTCATATTTTGGATTATCTTTATCCATAGAAGCAACCAATTCCATAGTATCAAAGATATTCTTCACATCTTTAATTGTTTTGATTGTATCTACATTAAGATTATGATTTAGTCTTTCAGTCATTTTGCCTCCATAGCAGCAATCACAGCATCACGGGCACTTTTACCTTTTGCTCTATTCATAGGAAATCCACTATTAATAAACACCCAATCACTCTCACCATTCATTTTAAGAGAATGTGGTTTGAACTGATTGAGTAGAAACTCAAGGATTTCTGTATCTGTTGGTTCAATCATCGTATCCCATTATCAAAGAGTTCTTTTAGTTCCCGATAAAGTGGTCGCAGTTCGTCATACCCAGACCCAATATCCAATAGTTCCTTATTAGCTTTTAGCATAGAATGGAGTTGTCGTGCTTGGTCTTCTGTGAGTGTGAGTTTGTAGTTTTTGGTAATTTCAATCATTTTGAGGTCTCCAATTTGATGTGTGTGCCCAACCATCGGTTCTTACATTATACCAGTAATCATATCCCCATACACCAAAATCATTACGATAATACTGAACTAACCCAAATCCATTAGCATCTTCTTTTGTTGGTCTTCTGTTCGTAATTGGTTTAGTTTCAATCATTTCAATCCTCAACATAATGATACACAGGTTCGTTGTATTTTCTCAGTAGTCGTATTGCTTCTTGTGCTTCTTGAAGTGTTTGGAATGTAGCATCTGAGTGAAGAATATATTTTTTTTCAGCAAGATGATAATACTGAATGAAAAAATAAGGTTTCAAAGTTTTTAAATTGAGGTCTTCTACAATTCGGTAATCATAAACTTTCATTATTTCCGTGCCTCCCAATACTTACCTTCATTACCACATCTACCATAAGGCAATCTCATCATATCACAAAAACGACCACCTTTGACTTTTCCAGTCACCAGATTGCCACTCACTACTGGATTGAGGCACATATCAAATCGGTCTCCACCACCAGTAAGATGCTCAAACCAATCTTTCTTGTAGTGCTTACAATCCTTACAGAGTTTTAGGTCGGTCATTATTGTGATACTCTCCAAAGAAAAATGGAGACAGGAACCATAAAAACTGCTAGTTGAGCCACATCAATCCAAGTTTTTGGGTCAGACACACATTCAGTCATTAGTTTTCTCCACAATCACAATCAAAGGACAAATATTCTATCACAGGTTCTCTCAAATAGTTGCAAAGGTGCCACTGTGCTTCTTCAAATGTAGAATAATCACCATCCCTATATTCATCTACAAATAGATTATACCAAAACAATCCATATCTTTTGTGTTGTGGATAATATCTGGTTGAGTGTCCGTCTGTTACTTTTTTGATACGATAGTTTTTCATAAATCGTAAGGATGTTGAGGATCTCTAGTCCATAGTTTAGTATATACTAACCATTTCTCTTGTTTGTTATCCAATTCAGCAGTCCAGTGGATACCATTCTCATCAATAGCATCCAGGTAATGAATACCTTTGCGGTCATCAATCACACGAGTGACCGTTACAAACTTTACTTTCTCAACCATAATCAATTACCGTTAATAATGTTCCAAAATTGTTTAGAATTAGCACCAGGCAGATGTGGTAGTTTCTTCTCCCAGTATCCTGTGATGTGATAATACCACGATTTTAGCACATATGGAAGTTTCACACACCGTCTCCAGTTTCATTCCATCCATCTGGATGATTATCCATGCGTGTAACTATCTCTTCAATCTCCTCCCAGTGTTTCTCTACTTCTTTTACACGATGCATAAAACTATCTTCACCATGATCACCAGAATACAGATAATCAATATGCCTCATGATCTCTGCTACCTTACGCATCTGACGAAGTTGCTTCCTCAAATACTTGATAGTTTCTGGTGAAAAATTGGGAGCATACTCATATTCATCCAGTTTTTTGTTGTTGTTTTGGATTTCTACTTCCAACTCATCAGCAAACTGTGCTACCTTGTAGTAATCGTAACCACAATCATTAAAGTGTCCGCCGCTCATTGTTGTGCCTCCAGTTGTTTCCAAGCAAGTTCTTCACGTTCACGTAGATTCTCAATAGAACCTTTAGCAACCTCAGGCCACTCTTCCTTAGAGTTCTGCCACCAATCTTTGTAGTCCTCAGGCATTACAGATGAAAGTTCATCATCATAGCGTTGAAGACGAGCAAGTTCAGATTTGATTTGTTGTAGATGTTCTATGCGTTCTTTACACAGGTCATACTCTTCACAATACCAATCAAGTTGTGGTTCTTCTTGATTAGTTTCTTCACGAATATCCCATTCAAGACACTGAAGATGTCCTTCTTGGTCTTGAATGAAATGATTAATTGTGTCAATCAGAGACATGATTCTCCTCAAATTCAAACCATTCGTAGATAGAGTTCATTGCACCCTCAACCACTAGATCAACCACTGCATCTTCGTGTGGATTCTCTACATGTTTGTGGGCACGATTGTATCCATACCTGACACCTTCTTCAAGGGCCATACTAAGGACTTTACGAAAGTTAGGTTTCATTTTTGTTTACCATGTAGAGGGCAGTCGCCATTTACCCATTTACGATCTTCAGGCATCTCTTCGTTATCCATTACAGGACACTTACATCCCTTCATCACAGCAGAATTGCTACCAGGAACAAGACCTTTCCATTCCTGATGAGTAATGGCTGCCATTTCTTCATCAGTATATTGAGAATTCTCAGGTTGTTCGAGACGAGAAAGTTTAGCTTTCAGATCATAAATTTCATCTTCCAACTTACGAAACTCTTTTGCATAATCTTCTGCAAGTTTCATATCAAACTCTTCAGCAACCTTACGCATTTCTTCTTCACCACGCATATCATTAAATGCAAGTGAACAAGCTCCTTTCATAATACCTTGTTCACAGTGCCCCATTGTTCGGGCAATATTTCCAAAGAAACGGAACAGTTGAATGGTATTGATGTCATGACAAGGAATCTCAAAGGTATAATGTTCCTCTGGAAGAGTTTCATCATCATAGATTCCAGACCCACCATAACTAGGAGTCCATTCAGTATCAAAGTGAACTTTCAGTGTTGCTTTGTAAGTCATTGATCTAGATTTGTATATTCATACTATAAAGATTCTGGTTGTAAAAGTCAAGGGTCGATGGACAGTTCCTCAAGTGTCCTCTTCATTAGATTCTTCTAACATTTTTTTCAAATCATCCATAAAATCTTCAGTCAACGGAATCAATTTCTCTTCTCCACGATCAATACGATCACACATTTCCATCAAGTATTCTAAAAACTCTTTGGGATAAGTTTCATCCATATTGATACTACACCAGAACCATTGATAACATTCTTCATAAGGGTCATCAGTTGAAAGTAGGGCATAGTCTTTATAATTTCCACTAATGAGGTCTCTCCACATCTTGAAGTTGTTCCACATCTCCCTCCAACCAGTCTGGAAGCAGTGACCGAAATAATACTCAATCCAGTTCAGTTTCGTTTTCATCTAGTTCCTCTAAGTAATCCCACTTCCAAGTGCGTTCAATAATACCAATATCAAAACCAAACTTATATGCCCAGAACATAATACTCAAAGTAGAACCAGTTCCAGAACTAATCTTGATGTAAGGCCATCCAGGATAATCATTCCAACTTACAGATGCTTGAAGCAAACTCCAACCTTTTGCATTTAGAACCTGAACATACCATTCGTGTCCAAAGTCTTCACGGTGTTTAAAATTAATTAAATTCATTTTTAGTTACATCCAAAAATTGTACCACCTACGGCAGCGCCTACAGGGATCGCCCACCAACGTCCATCACCTCTAGATAGTGCAGCACCCACACCACCCCCTAGAAGTGCGCCTAGGGTCGCCTGAGTAGGATTACAGTAACCGCGGCGATAATAATTGTTCCCATAATTATCAACTCTACGTGGCTGATAATTGACGGGTCCATTTCCGCAAGGGACTTGGTATGACTGAGTAGAAACATTTCCTTGTACATAATTACCATATCTATCATAGTAACCAGGAGTGTAAACTTCACGATACTTTGTACAAGTTTGATAATCGTTTACTTGTTGTGAATACACTTGCGTTGGAGTAAGTAGTAGTAAGAAAAGTAGGTATTTCATTTGTATTTCCCTGTGACATTTTCGAAATCTTGTATGATTCCATACTTAAAGTGTAATCTCATTCTTGGCCAGTCTTCCCACTCACCTTTCCAATTTTCTGGATACACTTCAATATATTTGGTAATATAACACAGAATTACTTTACCACGACTGCCAGTGCGAACCCATTCAAAGTTCATCCATTTACGTTTTGGATCATACTTTGGATGATCTTCTTCAAAGATTTCCATCGTATAACAACCACTATAACTTGGATACCACAACTTTCCCGAGGGATCTAACCAGTAATCGGTCATTGTGCCACCATAACCATCTTCAATATCCTTGGTTTGACATACTACATTCGTAAATTCTTTACCAAGATCGTATGATGATCTGAAATAGTCAAACATCCCCATGTTACTTATCCAGCTACATTATTTAAGAAAAATTCAGTATTGATATACTTCCATGCAATATCTCTGTCAGAGGATTCAAACCTATCCGTACCAAAAGTACTATAAGACTTGCAGAGCCCGTTAGGCAAGTACCTTAACATCTCGTTAGGATGTCCACAGAAACCTCGTTTTTCAAACGGAACTGTGTTAAAGCAAGTTTCAAATAGTTTAACTAAAGATGATTTACCAAGAAGTAAAGAAACTGGAGAATTTAAAGCAAAAGTTACTATATCTTTACGAGTAAAGGGAGTCCTACACTCAATACCATGACTTGATCCAATAAGATCTGTTGACATTAATGTTGCATTAGGCATCTGATGAAAGAAATCTACATAAGAACAAGCTTTGATAGAAGAATCTCTTTCTGAAAATCCATGATTTTTAAAAAAGTCTTTCACATAATTAAAATCCTCTTCAATTTCTTTCTCAAATGAGAGAATAAAATTATTTCTGATCGGTAGTGTATATTGGGATTTATTTGAACTTTCGTAATATTTGTATCCCAAAAACAATTCATCCGCACCTTCTCCTCCATAAAGTATTGATCCAGGTTCGACCATACTAAACATGATATTTGCAGAAGCGAAATCATGGGATGGAATCGGAGAACAACATAACTTTAAACATTCCAAGTAAGATTCATAATACTCATCAATATCAATGTTTCTCTGTAGTTGTAAAGACGAAAGATTCTTGAATAGTCTATTTGATGATAAAGCTACAGGATCCTTTTGGTTAAATGTCAGAGTAATTGCACGTTCAACATTCACTCCAGCCTGTTCTAAAAAATGAGTAACAATAGAAGAATCGACACCACCAGAAACTACTGAATACACCTTTACATGTGGAAGGACAGACTTTTGCATCTTTTGCAAAGTTTTTAACAATAACTCATTTACCTGTAATGTGTAATCATGCTGACTTTTATTCTTGAGTTCAAATATTAGATCGGTGTTTAAATAATCTCTTCCAGACCAAACTCTTTCTACAGTTAAATGTTTATTGTAAGTTAATTTATGGCCTGGCGGTACTTGATAAATTCCTTCAATTGAAGTGGAATTTGAGATGTAATGTCTTGTTAAAAAGTAATCTTTTAAAGCAACTTTATTAACTCTAATTGGAACTCCATATTTTTCCAACACATCCTTAATAAAAGATGGAGTTGAGGATATGATAAACAGTCTAGGAGAATCGTAGTAAAAACACCTCTTTTCACCAATCACATCTCTATAAACATCAACGTTGAAATACGATCCATGTTTTTCCACATTCGCAACAGAAAACATTCCGTCGCAGTTGAGTAGAATTTTTTCTAACTCTTCTTTTTTAATGTAATCTGTGTCATTGGAGTATTTTGTCTCATCATAAATCTCACCGTTATACAACGTAACTTTGTAATTTATTGGTAGATTTGCAATTGACTTTTCATGTTTAGGTTCAGTTTGTATCGCAAGAACTGACTGATACATATAAACCTGTTCACTCAAATAGTGAGTCGCAGAAGATGGGCCACGAAGACCTAGATCATCTTCTGCAATACGAATCAACTCATAGTCAATTTTATCTCTTTTACATAATACCAGACCAAAACCACACATGTTACCACTTAGATGCTGGACATTTTACATTTGCAAATTTTATCTTATGTTCCATAAAACATCCACATTTGTAACATCTTTTTTGATCTTTGTTGTAATCTGGACATTCATTACAAATTTCAATTCTTTTTTCTTGTAATTCTTTAGACGCTAAAAATCCATTTCCAGACGCAGCACCTTGACCCACATCTTTAGCAAACTCTTGAAAAGATTTTATTTGTTCCCAAAAGTCTGGATATTGATTTTCATCAATTAATTCTGGTAATTTTTTTTCGTCCATAAATCCAATAATTATACAAAATAAAAGGGGCTATTGTCAATGTTGACTAGCCCCTTCAATTGCGGTTATAATAACTCTGTGCAGTTTCAAAGATTATTAGTCTTTACTACTTCAAAAGCTTCTAGAGCTCCTTGAAGTTTAATGAACTGTTCTTTTTTAAGATTGAACGTTCTTTCTGTTTCAATCAGTTCTTCTCTGAGATCTTCGATTTGTTTGGTGATCTCAGCAATCATTTCGTCAATATTTTGTGATTTTTCTTCGGTCATGTTTAAATGGTAAAATAACTCAGACACTTTATTTAGTCTTTTTTGGGAGGACACCCTAAGTAGGGTCTACCGTCATAAATGTTTTTTGCATGTGGCCCTTCTGCATCGACATAATGTAAGAAAGATTGTAAATACCATCTTTGAGTGAATGGTTCTCTCCAGTGATATAAATCACATCCTCTATAAAGACATAAATCTCCTGGTTTTAGTAATATCTCTGCAGCATTACTTTTATCTTCATTTTCACTAAAGTAAATTGGAGATATTTCTTCTCCATTGGGAATTGCTAGTGATAGTGTAGCGGATATTTCACATGATGGCCTATCTCTATGAATTATAAGTTCATCATCTTTACCATAAAATCTTGTGTAACTATAGGTTGGTAACAAAATTTTATTTGTTACTTTAGAAAGATGTTCTTTAGAATTTTCTAATATGGTATCTATCAGAGGGTCACCATAAAATGAACAACTACCTGGAGCTTGATCATCACCATAGGTGACATTGAATCCAGATTTAATTCTTGTATAAAAATATTGTTCTATAAATTTTAAAAAATCATGATTAAGAAAATTTTCTATAATATAATAACCATTTTTACTAAAACTCATTGAAAATTACCTCAATTTGGGACCATGAACCCAACCCACTAGAGTATGTCGAGTTCCTTTAGTTACTGGAGTTACTTCGTGTAAAACATTGGAAGGAAAGAATACTATTTTACCTATCTTTTTTTCAATCTTTATTGGTTCAGAAGAAATACCAGAATATAATAATAAATCACCTCCCTCATATGTTGAAGGATCGGATAGTTGAACTACGAAACTCAATTTTCGATCTTCTGGTATATTCCAAAACATTGGATCTACATGTTTGGAATAATGTCCAGTTTCTTCTCCTCTATATTCTGTAAATTGTAAAGATTCTATTTTTGTTAAATCAAAATCAAAATATGTCTTGTTGTGATTAATGACATAATCAGTCAATCTTCTATAGATCCAATCTGTATTGCAGTTCATTGGCATCCAACATATTGAAGATGTTCTTATTTTCTTAATAACAATTTCTTTTTCGTCGGATCCAACAGTTCCATATTGTTTTTTTAGTTTTTTTGAAATAAAGATAATTGCCCTTATTTCTTCAGGACCAAAGATATTATCTTCTGTTGAATAACTTACAGTCTCTTTAGGATTTAAATACCAATATCCACTAGTTGATCCGTTAGATAATACTTGGAATTGATAGATATCATCTAAAGAATTTTTATATGAAAAAAAGTCAGAGATCATAATTAATTTTAGATAGCTCGTGTACTGTCGAACAAGATTCAATTTCTTTAAAAATGTTCATTTCTGATAGTGATAATTCAATATCATGTTGATTTATAAGATCACACAATTCTTTTATTTCTTCTGCACGGAATGAATAATAATCGTTTATTATCTTATAAACAAATGTTTTTTCTGGACTTTGATCGGCTTGTAAATTTTTAATATTTAAATCAAAAATAGTAGTTTTATTAACAGGACACCTTATATTTTTATAAGTAACACCTATTTCCTTTTTTAATTCAAAATGATCGGAAATAATTTGTTTAAAATGATTTTTATTCAGAGTTAAATTTTCTGGAGATGAACTATAGTCTTCCAATAATTCTGAAGTTATTTTAATCCATCCTAAACCTGGATTCCCACTCCAACTTAAGTCCTTTAATTCTTCTTCAGAAAAATTGGTTAGGCCAGCTATATTTTTCCAGTATTCTGGGAGTGGTTCTAATTTACTTATTATTTGTTTCGTATTAGTATCTACTAAAACATAAAAATCATTCTTCGTCATTTACTTCACTTTCTTCTTTTACTTCATCATTTTCATTTACTGGTTCAATTGATTTTATATTTTTCATTTTCGTTTCCTCTATTTTAAGTCTATCTTCTTCCTTTAGTTGCCAAGCAGCAGCTCCCACCCAAAAAGCACCATTTGGAGTATCGGTGTCCCATCCTCTCCAAGTGGCAAAATCTTGTCTGGGTCTCATCGCAACTTCTAATCCAGTTGCAGCTGCCAATTGGTTAATTATCTCTACAGCTTCTACAGGTTGGAGTATATACCAAAGATGAGAATAGTCACCTCTCATACTTATTTCTAAGATTCCACCAGTGGTTGTTCCTACTGAAAATGATCTCGCTCTATTTCTATTTGACTCTAAATTTGCGAGTTCGTTTTCTTCATAAAGTTGATGGATTTTCTGTCTTGTTTTTGATGTTTTCTTAGGTGCCATAATTAATTTTCAGTAAGTACTTCTATTTATTGGGAACCCCAAGTGATTGTTATGTATCCACCAGCAGCAACAGAAACTGGATAATTAGTTAGAGGGGTAACTGCAATATCACTTGCAGTAGTTGGATTTGCTGGACTTCCATCATTACCGGGATTAGAATCTCCTGGATTTCCAAAATCACCATCAAATCCTGCATTACCTGGATTTGAAGCACCTCCTCCACCTCCTCCACCGCCAGCAGATTTGATCTGTGGAGCATTTGTTGGTGGGGTTACTGATCCACCTGAACCACCATCGCCGCCACGTTGACCGTCGGCCGCGAAGCCGCCTCCTCCACCTCCTCCACCAGTCGCAGAACCTGTACCCGTTCTTCCGGGTCCACTGCCTCCAGGATTTCCTGTTCTGGATGAAACTACGGGAAATATGTCTCCTGCTCCCAATCCACCAGGACCACCGAAACTAGTATTTCCACTAGCCGAAGTAAATGTTCCAGCATTAATACTTCCAGCTCCGCCGCCGCCACCACCAGAACCACCGGCTCCACCAGTACCAGCCCCACCATTAGTTCCTGGAGTACCATTATTTCCGGATCCACCAGAACCTCCAGCTCCCCCTGGAAAGGATATTCCAAAAACAGTACTAGCTCTTCCTGGGTTACCACTAGGACCAAAACCACCAGAACCACCAGAACCTGCAGAAGTAGTAGTGCCTGGATTTCCATTTGTACCGCCACCACCAGAAGAACCTGCAGTGGCAGTTGCTGAGGGTCTAGGGGAAGTACCGTAACTTAGTGAAGCTCGTTTTGCTCCTCCAGCACCTCCACCTCCTCCAGGAAAAGTACCGGGATTTCCTGAGGCACCATCTTGGGTTCTAAAATCTCCTGCGGTTGAACATGCACCACCACCACCTCCGCCACCACCGCAGCGGCCTGCGTTTCCATCATTACCTACACCAGCATTTCCTCCAGATCCAGCAATTCCTTCACCACCTGGATTTCCAACACCACCTTCACCTTCAACAGAAACTTTTGAAATTTTCGCAGGTGTTGTCCAGGTAGTTTCAAAATTTGAAGTGTCAGGAGCAATGAAAGTTACACTTCCACCACCTTCCATTGTTGCTCTGAAAATGTCTCTGGTTATAGGCATCTTTTTAATCCAAATAAAACCAACCTGTTATTATATATTTGGATTTATTGCCATGAACAACATTTCCTCGATGTGTATGAGTATATGCTGCTGGCCATATAATCATACAATTTTCTTTTGGTTCAATTCTTAGTTTTTGATATAAGAATTCCGTTTCCCCAGCACCATCTATGTCATTTAGATATAACGAATAAACCAAACATCTGTCAGCGCCAAGATCGCTTCCCTGTTCACAATGCCAAACATGATAACCTGCACCTGGAACTGTTTTTTGAATTTTTATAGCAGTACATTTAAGACTTATGCCTTTTAAAATGTCAAATTGGTCAGTGTAACTTTCATAACATTTTTGCAAACCTTCAAAAAAAATATCGACAACTGGGACACCATTAAAGGGTTTTAATAAGTGATTTTTTAGGTTTAAAAAAGAATAGACATCTTCTTTTTTTGTTTTTGTCACTCCTTCATTATCTTGACGATTTCCACAATGTCCTGCAGTTATTAACTTTTCAAATTCATTAATTACATGATTGCAAAATCCATCGGGATATACTTCTGAGTACATCCCTATAAAATCTAAGTATTTAATATCCATCATTTAGATCAATTATGCATAATTATATAGTGCTAAGGCACCATACCAGTTTGCACCTCCATTAGTAGTGAAGAACGTATAAACATCCGAACGATTTGCTGATGTGGTTCTTGTTGGAACGGTTGAGTTTGGCCACTTAACACTGGCAGGCCATACAATTGATCTACCTGAAGTACCATCATTTGTTAATAATAATGTGAAACTCGTTGCAGAAGCGTTATTAACTCCTAAAGAGAAAGTGAAAGTACAGTTAGCATTTAATGTTGCAGCGAAGAAATTACCATCGGCAAGATTTAGTGTTGTAGCACTACCAGTATTTCCAACATTTACGAGTCTTTCTGCATAGTTCTTTAAAATGACCTTATCAACAAGAGCGTTTGTTGTAGCAGTTATTCCATTAGAAGATAATACTGCAGTTGAACTAAAGTTTACTGTTCCATCATTGTTTATGATGAAACTAGCAGAATCTGAACTGTTTCTAAACTCATGTCCATTTGCAGATCCATATAAAGTTTTTCCGTCTGTTGTGAAATAGAATCTATTATCACCATCTTGACTGGTATGCCATACATCATTTGTTCTTCTTAAGAATGTTGATTCATCTAAACCATCCAGTAAATCTGCGTTCAGATTAGTTACTTTTGTAGTTGAAGCAACAACTATTGGTGGAGCTCCAGTTGCAACTGTTGATTCGTACCTTTGTGCAGTAACAATACCAGTATAGTTTGCTCTATCTCCACTTAATGCTGTAATAACACCTACTGGAGATGATACCAGATCATTAGAAACTAAACTAGAAGATGCTCTTACACTTGTGAATGTTGCTGCGGTTCCAGTTAGAGATGTGATAACACCACTATTGACTGAAATAGATAGTGGATTTCCACCTAAACCACCGCCAATATAATTTGCGGTAATCGCAGTTACAAGTCCTGAATTTATATAAGCAGTTGGAGCTCCAATCCAGTCAGTAGAATTTAAGTTCGTGATGGTAGCTAAACCAATTGAAGATCTGGTATAAGTTAAACTTGTTCCGGAAAGTGTTGTGGTTACTCCAACATTAACGAAAGCATTTGGTGTTGCAAATGATGAAGTTGCACGAAGACCACTAAGGAATCCATTTGTACCATTAACATTTGTGAATGTACATGCAAGACCAGTTAGAGATGTAATAACACCCACATATCCGAAGAAACTGGTTGCAGAAGAAACATTCGTATATAAGTTAGTTACAATACCTGATGTTATGAAAGCATTGTTTCTTACAGTTATTGTATCAATACCGATCTGATTTCCTCTTAATTCAAATACAGTTAGAATTCCTGCACTACATACAAGATTTCCTATTTCAACCGTTCCAGCAAAAGTAGATACTCCAGCAAAAACGGAATTTAGAGAATTCTCTAGTCTTACTCTTGCAGTTGTAAATGTTGCAGCAGTTCCAGTAACTTCTATGTTTTGGAATTGTGCAATAGATGTAGCATCTGGATGTCTGATTGTATAAGTTGATGATCCAGTTCCTGCATAGTTAATTTGATTTGTAACAGTAATGTCTTCATAGGTAACAGCTGTGAATGCCTGATTGGATGCAAACGTAACCGCACCACCCACATAAAGATTCTTAACCTTCAAAGTACCATTAACTTCTGCAGCATCAGTAAAGTTGTATACTCCTTCACTTGATCCTACACCAATTTGATCAAATTTTAAGAAGTTTCTATCTTTTTGTTGAGAAATTAATCCCCAACGACGCCAATCTCCATCAGCATAAACATGTCCAATGTATCCAGATGGAGTTGGAGTTGCTAGGAGTGAAATATCACCAGGTTTCTTAGGATCTGTAGGAGTTGCAAGTCCAACAGTTATGAGTTTTGGTTGTGATGCGATACCCTTTACAAATAGATCTCTTGTCTCAAGTCCATCTTCTGAAGCACAAGTAACTTTTTGTCCAAAGTTTACAGGACCATAGAACTGTGATGTTTGGTTATTGTTTTCACCACCTTCAATAGTAATTCTTTCTTTTACAACTAAATCATCAAAAACTCCACTGAGTTTATTATTAACGTCAGTGTCGGTCTCATCTTCTCCAAAAAATGTAACAATAGGAGCCTCAATAACAGTTTCTTCTCCTGTTGCACCATTAATTTTAGTTGCACCAGAATAGAACTCTCCTCTATCGTTCATTCCAGTGTAAACGACAGTACCACCATCTTGTTCTCTTGCTTGTGAGATTAGAACCTCATCCTCACTCAACACACGATTCTGTTTTACAGGTAAACCTGTTGAATAGTTACCTGGACCATATCCAAGATATTCAAAAGTATGGCCAGATGCACGAAGAATAGAGTGTCTGCGAATTTCCATAGGCAAGACACGGATCTTTCTAACAGAAGATCCAGAAAGTGCAGATGAAACTGAAGTAGAGAATTGTCCTCTAGATACGGTGATTGAATTTCCTACTGGATCTGAAGTAATTCTTAAAATTTCGGAGTTGATTAAAATATAATCACCCTTTTTGAATCCATTTGCAGATGTTAGAGATAATGTCGTCGTAGTATTACTAATATTTCCACTTAGAGTTGTAGTAATTCCTGCATAAATGTATGATCCTCTTCCACCTAAATTCTCCTCACCAGCTCCTAAAGCCCTTGCATTAGCAGAAATTCCATATTTGTGTACGGTCATTCCACTTGAAGAAGTAGTATGAGAAATTGTGGAAATTCCTGCACTAAAATTAAATGTATTAATGCCAACAGATTCATTTACAAAGAATTTTTCACTGAAGAATGTACTTCCTGTTCCAACCAGTTTGAAAGTATTTCCTGGAATGAGTCCATGAGCACTTAAACATGTTACTGTCGCTATACCAGTTTCTTTAGTGTATGATATAGTGGTTATACCGACCCCATTGGAAACTAATGTGGCTATTGGATATCTGGAGTCTGTTCTTTGTCTGTATGCTGCAGCACTTGAATCTGTTCCTAATCCAGTATTTAAAATTTGAACAGATCTGGAATTTGGTACAGATAAAATTCTAAAAATTCCATTATATGCAGGATTAACAAATCCAGACAGTTCTAAGGTATCACCGACGTTATCAAATATTTCTGTTACTTGTACTACGGCAGATGTTGTTGGGGAACCAGCAGGAGAAGCTGATATGGTCATGGTATTTCCAACACCATAAGCACAACCACCATTTACTAATGAAATACTAGTAATAGTATTACCTACTGAGATGTTTGCTTTTACGGATGCACCTTCGCCATTTATACTACCATTAACTAAGTCAGCAGAGTATATTGTACTAGTAACACCAGCACTATTATTATATCCTGCCCCAGGATTAATCAATGATAAAGATTTAATCTGGTTTAAACCATGTTCAACATTTGTATATAATGTAATTGTAGTATTACCAACTCCACTTACAGTTGCACCGGTAATTGCATATCCTATTCTATTATTTTCAAGGAAAATGTTTAGAGCTTCTTTGGTAATTGAGAGTCTCTTATCATTAGTACTAATTTTTCCTAGTGGATCGAGATCTGCAAAACTTGTAGATGGTAGTGGATCTGAATTGAAATTATCTCTATCTTGTTGTGGATATAAATTTCTTACGTCTTGATTGAACCTTTTCTCACTTAAACCAAATCCAACAGAGGTTTCTGGTCTAATACTTCCACAAATCGCTGTTAAGTTATAAATTCCATCCTGGCCATCAGAACCTGGAATATGTTTTTTAATTTCTGTACTTCTATAGATGAAAATACTTTCTTTGTATTTTTCTCTTTGTACTGTAGGTAGAGCTTCAATTTGTTGTTGTGTGGTTCTTTGGTTTGTCTGATTTAAGAACGTTCCTGGACTACTTGTTAATCCAATATAATTAAATTCTCTTGGACCTAGAACTTCATTGACTATAAAACTACCATTGTATGGTATTTCATTAGAACCAGTTGTATTATTACTACTTACAACATTGGTTATTTTTACTAGGTCCCCAGCAACTAAGTTATGTGGTAACTCTGTTTTGATTGTTGCGGTTCCTGATAGGTATGATGCATCTAGTATTATCTTTGGATTTTTTAGTTGTGTGGGATCTTCTACGTTTGAACTTACAAACGAAGCACTTCCAATACCAGCTGATTTTGTTTCCTGAAGAATAAATCCATCTGTTGGTGGTCTAGCATTAAGATATTCTTTTGGAATTACGTAACGTAATCTATAAATTCTTTCATCAATACCTCTATTGTCTACTCTTCTTAAGATGTAACATGCACCTGTAACTTCTCCAAGAACACTAGTTCCGATTCCTACAATTGCATCGTAAATTTTATTAGTTGAAGTTGTTGGGGAACTTTGTACATACCACTGTCTTTCAGTTGTATCATATTGAATTGGGTGTCCTGCATCTCCTGGATTTTTATCAGAAACAGTACTTAGAATAGTTATTACTCCCCCTCCATTTGAAATTCCAGTAATATTATTTCCAGAGTTGGCATCATTTAATGTAGATGAGAGTTTAATTTGATTAGATGCTACACCATTAGTTAATGCATAATAAATTTTATTATTTTGTACGTTTGATGGGAGTTCTCCTGTATCACTATAAATTCTTACTTTTTCTCCATTAAATAACTGGTGATTTGAGGTAAGAGTAATAATATTTGATGAAATACTATTAATACCTGCTGATCTACCAACGGTATAGATCTTTTCAGCCGATGTACTAATTCCAGAAGGAACTTGCATCAATACTGGAGAAGAGAATGTACTCTGAGCTATACCAATAATTGTAGAGAAGTATAACTCTTCTCCTCTTTTTCCACCTACCTTATAACTGTCAATTTGGCTTGGTGGTGGAATATCTGCAGATTTGTAATTTGCAATGTATAATCTACTTGTTGTTGCAGCAGAGACAATTTTTAGTGCGTCAAGAGGTAACCAAGTAACTGCTGAAGTTCTTGGAGCAGGTTCTCTTGGTGGAATAACGTGTGTGATGTATCCTACATCATCTCTGTCAAAAGATTCTCCTCTAAATCCAGAAGACTCTAGGGAAATTGCACCAAAGTTTGAGTTTGAGTTTGTAATGGACTGGTCTCCACCAGACTCGGAAACGAAATGTTTTGCATAACCAATAGCAAAAATAGATACGCACTGAATAATGGCATTGTTAGATGCCTTCATGTGTACGTTTTCGTAACTAGGCTTATAAATTGCTCTGGAATTTATGTGTAGTGGTTTTTCATTATCAGCTACAGTGGAATTGTCATTATAAATTCCAGTTTCTGGATCATAAAGTATAAATGCATTATCATCTTTTTGTAGAGAAATTCCAGTAAATTGTGCAGTCAACATGGATTTAAATCCAGTTGCTTTTGATCCATCTGCATGAAGACCGTTCATACCATAAACGGATCTCAACGTACATGAGAAGATATATGGAGAAGCCGAAGATGTACTATCAGACTCTACAATTACTGATGAGTTTACAAATGTAGCAACATCTGGTAGTGGATCTGTTGGTTGTGATGGAGAAACATAGGTAAATTCAGTATCACTTAATACATCAGCTACGAAGAAAGATCCATTATATGACTCTAAGTTCGTAGTAATACCCGCAATTAGCACTGGGGTATCTTTAAACAATCCATGAGACTCTGAAGTTTTAACCGAAATAGTCTTGGTAGCGACTACACCATCTCCTGCTTTTATGCTTGTAATACCAATAGCATCGGATCTAAGATCTCCAACGATTCTATATTCATCAATAGAAGGTTCAAAATCAGTTCCAGTAGCTACTGGGAAGTTGGGTAAACCTCTACCAGATGTATCACCAAAGGCATAAGTAATTTTATAATAATACATTTCAAGGTCAGTTAGACCCGTAGTATTTGAGTCAAGGATTACTTTATTAACACCATCAGCATATTCAAAACAAGTTAACTTATGGTGAGAGAAATTTGGATTTACTTTTGCTGTTGTGGAATCCCTATAAGCGACTCTTGAAGGATCAGCATCGAATATGGTAAAAGCAGTGAAGTAACAAGTACCAGTTACTCGGAAAATAGCGGAGTTTGCAATATTATCGTTATATGGATCTGGTACATATAATGGACGAATTTTAGTTTTACGGAGGTCTAATCCAACGATTGATGTTCCTCTTGGTAAAATAGTACCGCCTTCTACCGAGTTATATTTGTATAAATCATTATCTTCATCAAAGATATCAAAGTTTGAATTTTCATCAAATTCCGTTAAGGTAGCACCAGAAGTAGTCCACGCACCGTTTACTAATTTTTTAAATACAGCTGATCCACTTACATTTTGAATAGAATGTCCAGGTCTATTATCAATATAGTGAGTTCCTGGATAAACTAAGATAGTCGTAGTGTCAATTTTATCGTTATTTCTTCCTTCTCTGTATGAAAATCTTGCCGCTTCAATTAATGCTCTTTGAATTGTTCTGAAGGGTCTGGTTAACGAGTTACCTCTATTTTCAAAACTATCTGTAGCATCGAAGTCTGCTGGGTTTACATAAAGAATATTACCTTCAGCATTTTTGAGGAAATTCTCTAATCTACTTAGGGGCATTGCGTTATCCTACAGTGACAAATCTATTCTTTTTATATTTAGACACTAAAAAACCTCCCCAAAAAGAGGAGGTTTTGAAGTCACACGGAAGGGATTTGTCACGGTGTTAGTATCACCAAGTATATATTACCACTTTACTTCTTTCCAGGCAAGTTTATCGTTCAACTCTTTATTAAAGATCATTACATATCTGTGTTTTTGGCTTCGATTTTTCCATTCACCCTCTTGTCCTTTTACTTTTCCACGAGAGTGTTTAGTTCCGTCTGAATAATAGAAATCTTTTTTTCTATCCGTGAGACCGTAATACTTAAAGTTGCAAGCGCGATAGATTGTACCAACATGGTGACTGTTATCAGCGTAAGAGATGATCGCTTTAACTTCAGTATCTTTCCGAAGTTGTCTAATCGCTCGTGACACAAACCAAGAAGTGATGTTATATTCGCATGACTGCGTACTAGGTTCGATGCAAAGTCTGGAGAGTTCAAAGATTCCTTGTTGTTCATTACGATCTAATCCAAATGCTCCTACTGCTATTTCTGGAACTGGGAGACCAGTAAAAACGCAAGCACCAAGGCACCCGCCAAGTCTAAGAGGGCATTCCCAGTCTGGATGCTTGAAAAGTCCATAGTTATACCCAGATTTGAAATCTTTGGATTCATCTTTTAAGTAATGATGAGTATAAAGAAGATCTTTAATTTCATCTTTACTAACTCTATCTATATAAAAATCCGATTTCATCTAAGTATTTTTACTTATTTTGTTTTAGTTTCCTGATAAATTATTCTTTTGGTAGTCTAATTTAATCCAATTTAAAAGAGAGTTTGTTTCTGTAATTTTAGAATCATCAAACTGAGATTCTAACCTCAGTTTCATTAGGTAGTTTTCCAATGCGGCGATAGTGATTTCCCTATCTTTTTGTGATAGTAAAGACATTTAAGTTTTTATTAACTCAAAGCCCCCGACAAGACTTGAACTTGCGACCTGAGCTTTACAAAAGCCCTGCTCTATCCAACTGAGCTACGAAGGCGTAAAAATCGGATTTCTCCGATTATTTCCTATCAAATAGGAAATGTCCGTGATATGAACCCCAAACTTGAGAATCTGTTTCGGGATCATATCCTTTATCAATTACTGTATAGTAATCTTTTCCGAGATAAGCTTCAGTAACTAGATATGTGTTTTTACCATTTTTTTCAATGAAACACTCTTTACAAGTGTTTTGTCCATGAAACTCATCCTTTTCTTCATTATATTCAAATTCTACATCACATCCACTCAAATAAGGTTGATCTTCTGTATCTCTATATGATTTTAAGATGATTTTTCCGTCTTTTTGAGTTACTTCAATAATTGATTGTCTATATGGATGTTGATCAATGATATACTTTTGAGTTACTCTAAATTTATTTGCAGAAATTTTAGTATGATTTACTTCAATAAGTGCAAACTCTCTGGGCATGTGGAAAGCTTGTTTTTGATTGTTAAAGTAACCTTCAAAATATGAAATGAACTTAGCTTTAATAGTCATGATCAGAAATATTTTGATTTATTTATTAAAGTAGGAACGGAGAGACTTGAACTCTCACGGGATTGCTCCCAACGGATTTTAAGTCCGGTGCGTCTACCACTTCCGCCACGCTCCCAAGAAAAGTTCTACTCTTGTTTGTAGATAGGAGGATTATACTTCAGAAACTCGTGAAATGTCAACTTCATTTCTTTGGTGGTCATTCCACAGTGTTTAGCAGCGGCAGGAATAGTCATTCGTGCATGAAATAAAGCTTCATTGGCTTCTTGTACATTTTTTGGAGTTGTTTTTACTGGAACTTCCTTCAAGGATTCATAATTGATTTTGTACATATGCATCATAGTTCAGATTTGGTCAGTTGTCAAGAGCCTCATTTCACTTTCCCCATAGAGAGTTCCATGTGCATTACAAGACTTGCAGTAATCATTCAACTTTCTATCTTTGGAACAGTTTAGTCTGAATGGTCCGAATTTTTCCAACCATGCATACTCTAATGTGTCCTCCTGGATATTGGCAAGGTATAAAATTTCTTGCCAGTTATTGTCACAAGGTAAAATTCCACCATTGGTATCTACTACCATTTTATATGATGGAAGATAACATGATTTAGTTATCCCTTCACCATAACTTCTATTATTGAAGTATTCATTTTCTCCTTGATTTGTGTAATCCAAAATATCACAATCAATATTCGGCAAATCCATAGTTTCATATAGACTTACCCTTGCACGAATTTTACCCAAATGATTTACAACATCTTTTAGTTTATATCCATTAGTTACAAGAATAATTTTGTTGTTTAGTTTTTGGAATTTATCAAGGATATCATTAATCTGTGGGTGCATAGTGGGCTCACCAAGACCACATAACGTAATTTGATTATCATAGTCTGATAACCATTCAATAAATCTATCTACGATATCCAATGAAACAAATTTCTCCCTTGTATCTTCTTTTTTGAATCCCCATGAATGTGGACAAAAAGAACAAGATCGATTACATGTAGTGGTTATATTTAGTTCTATGCTTTTAAGTGTAGAATTAATTAAATCTTTTCCACTTGTTCCATCAAAGGTTTGAAATCTCTTCATAATATCTAAAAGAACTGTAATCTAAAAGGGACATTCTATGTAGACCATTGATAGTTTTATATTTTACAAAATCTAAAAACTTTTCTTTGTTCTTCAACAAAACAAAATTAGAGTGCGATGGAACACAATCATATTTACGTTGGATATACGTTCTACAGTCTAACATCCTTTTTACATGTTGAGGAATTAGTTCAAAAAGTTCTATTCCAATACTAGGAATGATAGTATTACATACACCAGAAGGTCTTACTTTTTGGATCTCATAAATCGTTTTTTCATTAGAAAAACAATATCCAAATCTAAGTCCAGGTAAAGCAAGACTTTTACTCAAGGTTTTACATACGATCACATTATCAAGAGTTATTGCGGAAGAAATTAGAGAACAATCAATTTCCACACAAAACTCTGCGTAGGCTTCATCAATGATTACTAATTCAAATTGAGAAAATAGCTCTCGTATCTTGTCTGGATGTGTATATTCCCCTGTCATTCCATTAGGATTCGCAATATACAATACGTCAGCAGAGGTATCAATTCCCTCCACATAATTGATATTGTAAATCTCACAGAATCCTGTAGCCATCATCCATGTGGGAGTAATAATAGAGAACTTTCTGTCTCTATAGAGTTGAAAGATTCTTGGTATCAACTCTCCCAATCCAAGTCCTATTGCAATTTGTCTGGAAGAAATTTCATAATATTCTGAAAGAATGTCATAAACCACCCCTTCATCTGCATATTGATTGCAGACTGGACCCTTATTGCGAAAAAGACCTGCAATTTGATTTTGCAAAATTGAGTCAAAACAAACATTATTCGACAAATCTAATTTGTTATTTGACTCTTTTTTCAGTGTCCAGTCTACTCTCTCAAACATCATTTAAAATCGGAATTACTTCTACATTTATACAACAGTTTTCTTTTACATGATTTTCCCACCTGATAGCATCTTCAATATTAAAGAAAATCACACTCTGATTACTGTAACCTTTTTTCTTTGGTTTTTTATAATCGACCTTATACTTCATCTGCAATCAATTCGCCACGAAGTTCTGCAAGTTTTGCAGTTGCAAGACACTCTACAGCAGTCCAGTAAACTTCACCACTAATTGGAAAGTTTTCATCTGTAAAGGCTGCGGCAACATCTTCTTGTAGTTCTTGAAGGGACTTCAAGACATCACGATCAATTTGCATTTAGAGTAATTTTGTTGTACTCCAATATCATACCACAGAAATTTGCGGTTGGGTGGAGGTGTGTGCCAGTTTAAATTGCGGACGCAATACCAACTGCAGTGGACCTTCTCGTTGGTTTGTAATTGTCAGGATCATATTTACTAAAATCTTCAACCCTAAGATTGTTTAGATCAGAAGTGGCTTGTTGTATTTCCGAAACCACAAAGTCATATGCCTGAGAAAGAGAAAATGCAGCACTTTCTTTTTTATCTCTAAGTCTTCTTAAGATGGAGGATTTAGAAATAAGTTCCGTAATTTTCGGAACATTTCTATTAATAATGGTTGTCAGAGAACTTTCATAGGATGTAATACTACTTGAATATGAAGCACATACTCCAGCAGATGGAACAGTACCATTAAAACGAGCAGGTTTACTTGTTATAGTTCCTATACCATTAGAACTTAATGTTCCCACTCCAATAGTTACTCTAGCTCCTATTGACGCATATGTAGTTGCTACTGAAATTAATGCACCAGTGCTAGGATTATATGTAAATGTTGAGATACTTGGCCATGATTCGTTTCCTGGATAGTAAAGAGCGAAACTTGCTCCACAATCTGGTTCACGATCTTCTCTGACTTCATGCCATTGGAATGGTCCAATCGGACTTCCATTGTTTACTAAAACTACCTTATGTCCAAGTCCAGCTTTGTTCAAATCCATTAAATCAATTGATACTGGATCTATGGGATTTGTCTCTTCATTGAAAACAGAACTGCCTATTTCAGTATTTCTTATTGCTGTAAAAAGTTGTCCAGTTACAGATGCTGTTGGACTTGTACTTAATAATATTGAAGAAAATTCCGATACAACGCCAACTTTAAATATTCCACTAGTTGTATTTCCAACAGCAGAGTCACTTAAAACTAAACTAGGAACAACTACAGAAGTTGTTATAAATCCAGATCCACCAACCCAAATTTCTGAAGTAATTGATCCAGTACTAAATCCAACAACGGTTGTGTTTTCTGGTAAAATATACTCAAGTCCTATTGCATCTCCAGTATTAATACCAATCGTGCTTCCTGTTCCAGTAAAAGCCAGAATAGTAGATCCAACAGATATTGAACCACTGATAGTTGTATTGATTCCGATTTCTGAAGTAGTATCAAATCCAACAACTGTTGGTAGATTTCCACTTGAAAATATTACTGGATCATCAATGTTATCTACGATTGTGTCTCCGACTAATATACCCGATGTTCCGCCTATGCTTATTACTGCTAAACTTGTTGAACCCAAACTAATTGTTCCAGTGAATTCTCCTATTACATTAGATCCATAGTCTTTATTTTGTGGTTTTCTGTAGAACTTTACTCCATAATAATTGGTAGTTTCGGATACGTCTGAATTCTTTTTAACTTCATATGTTACAGAATTATATTCAGTTATTCCAAATCTAACTTTAGTTTGTTTGACGACTTCCCAACTTAGATCATTTTTGCATCCTATAGAGACCCTATTATCATATGCGTTTTTTACAGAATTGATACCAACATTAATTTCATTAATTAATGGCACTAAATCTCTATCAATATTTTCTATTATAACATCATATCTATCCAGCTGGGTATCTAGTAAAGTTACTTCACTTCGGATAGCATCCTTTTGATTCTCTAGAATTTCAATTTCCTCTTCTAGTTCTGCTCTAAAATGGGTTGATAAACTCATAATTAATTATTTTTTTCTGGACAAAAATCTGATTTTTTTTCTTCGTATTCAACTACTAATTTTTCTACATCAATTCTTTCTGCATAAACAATATAACTGCAGTCAATGTTTCCACCAGAATTATTTATTATATTGATTCTAGAACCCCATTGAATATCTTTTACATAGAGTTCTTGATGAAAAGTATGTGGTGTTAAATGTACAGTGATAGTTTCTGGATCTATTAAATTCTTCCAATAATCTGGTAATTCTATAACATTAGAATCTTTTAATTTTCCTCTATAATATACCCCTATCTCTGGACCTTCGATACAGGTGTGAGTAAGTCTATATCCAGGTTTTGATGGATGGGGTATATCAAATTTTTTAAATGGTGCTGCAACTGCTTTGAATACACCTAGATCTGCTTTACAAGTTACAAATTTTCCTAATCCGGCCTTAATGCTTGGAGTTACGATTCCTGCACTACAAATTTTCTTTCCGTGCGTTAGTTGTTTTGCTGCTTTTGTACTTAATCCTAAACTAGCACCTAAAGCTTTTTTTATACTTACTCCTAACTTTATTGTAGCACCTTTTGCAGTAGTAAATGCAAATCTATTCACGACGCCAGTGACGTTTGTAATTCCAATAATGTCGGAAACACCAACAACTTCTAATGTTTTTGGTGAAGTTATACCAGGGCCCATCATGCAGTTTGCTCTTGGAATAACTGCACTAGCAACTAAACCAATATAAACTGGACCATTCAATACGGATGTTCCTGGTAACAACCTTGATCCCACATCAAGGAATGAAACATCTAACTCACCTACTACTAGTTTATCACCTATGTGTTTGATAGAGTTTGTCATTTTTTCTTATGGAGCGCACTCTAACCATTTTTTGAATTTTTCAATCACTTTCATTAATGATCCAAGAAAACTTCCTTGAGTTGCATCTGTAGCTACACTACTAGATTTAACTACTCCAGCTGTATCTTCAACAACATTACCAGCCACTGTATGGTTATTTGTTGATACTGAATTTGAATTTGTGGATTTAAAACTTTGAATGGGACTATTTAAAGCAATTTGACTAGTAGAAGTTACAGTAACTTCACCTTTTCCATCTATTGCTTCTATTCTTATATTTTTTCCACGCAAGACAATTTCCCCAGACATTGCCTCAATAATTATATCTCCATTCTTTGCACGAATTATTTTAGCAGGTTCTTTAGGTTGACAATCTTCACCGCACAATTCATATGATGTTTTATTTGTCAGATCAAATTTAGTACCATCAGTAGAATATTGAAATCCTTGTGCTTTATCAGTTATTACAGAATAATCTATCGTTCTACCTGCACCATCAGGAACTCCAGATTTTATTTCAAATCCGGGTCTTTTTTCATAATACTCTTTTGGTTGATCCGTCATACGCACTCTACTACTTCTGTGATTGAACCTATACCAGTTGTAGGTTGATTATTGACAATATATTGTGGAATATATTGTAATACTGGATATACTTCAGCACCAACCCCAGTAGTTGTATTTATGGTCACTGGTGGAACAATTTTGAATTGTTGAGAACAATATGAAACTGAGTTTATACCTATTATTGAACCATTAGTAGTTAAAATAGGACTATAAACGCAACTACCGACTAAGATAGTATCACCAGAAGTATATCCAAATCCTGGAGATTCTACTACTAAAGAGGTTATAATTCCAACAGGTACGGTAGAAATTCCAGCAGAACTGGTTGTACCAACACCAACAGAACTAGTTGCACCTATTCCAGTTCCAGAACCTACACTAGTGGTGTCTACTCCTACATTTACAATTGCCGATTGAAGATCTGTTAAACAATATCCAGATCCAGATTTTACAATGTAAATTGATTCTATTTGTCCATTTTTGATGGTTGATTTTGCTTCAGCACCAGATCCATAATTACTGTTATCAAGAATCGAAATAGAAGGTGGTCTACTATATCCTTTACCAGCTTCTAGAACTTTTACTGTTAAAATAGAACCAGATGTAGGTTCTATAACAGGTATTGCTTTTGCACCTGTTCCATCACCATTTATAATTACTTCTGGTGGAATACACTTATAGAATAATGTACCTGGTGGTATGGGTGGAAGATCTTTTTGATTCTTTGGATTTAATGCTTTGTTTCTACAATCTTTGAATGGAGTGTCTGCAGATCCAAACGATGACAGTAAACCTATCCAATCATTGACTTCACCACCATAACCACCTAGTAAATCTATATTACCAACTACTTTTGCCCACTCATCAGTCTCTGGGAACTTTACTCCTTTAAATGGATCCCATGTTCCAGGAGTTTGGCATAGAAGTCCATCACAGTTTAAGAAACTAAGTAGTTGAGAAATTTCTTGAGCTGCAGTTTTTAAATATCCTGTGATTTCACCTACTCCACCAACTAACCAATCCAAACCAGAAAGAACTGTAGCTAAACTGTCATCGACCATTTCCATAAGTTTGGAAATAAGAGAAGCAGTAAGTTCTTCTGCAGCACATCTTGGAATATTTGGAGTTTTTCCGATTAGTCCTGACAGTAATCCAGCAATAAAATTTTCTATTGGTCCAAATAATTTTTCAAAGATACAAAAAATTATATCTAAAATTCTTTTAGCTGCTTCGGATAGTCTTAACCACTGAGGAAGTGGTATTGTTATCGAAAAAGCTCTAAATAAACACCCTGTTAACTTTATTATATTGTCACGCATCCCATTTATGATGAATTTCATAAGAGATGCTATCAATCTTGCGACTGATTTTATTTGTGAACCTATATCTACAATTTTATTTCTTATTGGGTCTATGAATCCAAAAATAGTCTTTTCTAAACCATTCACAAATCCAATGAATCCCTGTAAAGCACTAGTAATATTAGCTAATACATTTGTCAAACATCCGTTAGATCCAGACACTTCTCCTGCATCATTAAAAGCCTTTAAAAATGCAAGATTTCCTACATCCTTGTAAAAAAGTTCGTCAGAAGATGCACCAGGTATTTTTCTAAAACTTCCTGATGAATTTCCTGTATCTGGCGTAAGTGGATTAAAATTAGGGGATAAATCTAATCCAGAATCTCCTATTCCAAATTCTGGATTTTGTGAAAATTTTATTGCTGATCCACTTTCAACTGTATTTTTTTCGGCTTCTTTTATGACTCCAGTTGCAGGAGCTTTTATTCTTGTTGCACTGGCCTTTAAATTACCTTGCATCCCAGTGAAAGGTTTAAAAGGTCCAGGTTCTTTTGCGTTTTCTACTGCTTTTGATCTATAAAAACAAGATACAACAACTGGTTGTTGACCTTCTTCGCCATCTAAGAAGAATCCTAAAACAGATTCTCCTCCCACTATCATATGAGTTTTACCAAAACTACCTTGTCCTGGAGATCCTTCTGAAGCACTGGTTAAAATATGAGCCCAAGGTAGATCTTCATCGGGTAAAATATTTGCATCAAAACTGTGATACCCTATTATTCGTACTTTACATCTATATGCCCAACTTGTATCTTTACTTTCATCTACTCTGGACTTTTCGGTACGCCAAACTTTCGGATCGGCAACTTGGCCGATCCACCAAACGAAACCATCTTTTCCGATAAAGTTAGATTTAAGTAAAGATTCTTCAATCATCGTAAATTCTACATTCTAGAGCATTTGGATTAGAATCACAGAACAACTCTAATGGAGTTGGGTCATGACTATCTTCTGGATGATTCATTTTATAAGCTTCAAGAGCTTCTAATTCTTCTTCTGTATGTCTGCGTGATTGTGCAGAAATTAGTGGGTCGTCAAGGAGAGCTTTATCCTTGGCAATATGTGCATCTATGTTTTCCATGGTAATTTAATACAATCCGTAAGAATCTCTAACTAATTTTAGAGAGGTGACCATGTTGTTGCCTTCAAAATGATGTCTCAATTCTTTAATTAAGTATTTACCACTTTGTTCTTCATCGAGACTTGTTTGTTGTGATGATTCAACTTTTGGAAATTGAGCTTTCACAACCCCACCTGCACGAAGATTAACGTTACATGGCACTACCATATTTAGCGATTGAGTAAAGAGCAAGTTATATCTGGAAAAAGATTTAGCCATGTCAGCATTGTCTCTTCCAGAACTACCTGCAATATCATTTGGGTCTAAAGTACCTTTATCACTTGTTCTAACTAGAATTCGGGAAAAAGATTCTTCAAATCCACTCGGTATCACAAGATCATCTTGAGTACCTAGTTTACTACGAATTTCATTTTTTAGATAGTATGCATAGATATCTAACTTATTTGTGTACAAATCATAAAAATAAGTTTTATTTGCGTACATTCCAACTCGAAGAGATTTCATTAAATCAATATTTTTTTCCAAAGCATAATCTAAGATTGTAAAATTATTTTGAATAGAATTTTCTTGAATAACATTATTATAAGTATAAGTTATTACAGAGGAATCTTCAGCTCCACTTGTGGTTGCAGAAACTAATTTATCGATACTTTTAAAATTAAATCCGTCTTTTGTTTCATAAAAAAGAAATCCAGCAACTCCTTTGGCTAGTTCTCCACTAGTTCCTGAAGATCCGGTTGAAGGAATTCCCTTTGGACCTAACCAAGTTAAAATATGAAAAGGTTTTTTCTGATTACCAATAAAACTATACGAATTTGAAGTTCTTTCAATATTAGATGATTCATATTTTTTTGTAGTTAATACTTCATCTAATATAGAAGTTACATGTTCATTTATAGGTAACTTTTCATATTTCTTTTGACATCTTGAAGTTTCGTTTGTCAGTCCTTCTCTAGAAACTAGATGTAATGTAAACATTTCTTTTTGTCCGTCAGAAGCATAACCACTGACTTTGTAGACATACATTCCATAATCACCATCTAACGTAAAATTACCAGTCGCAGTAGATATATCAAAAACTACCTTTTCTCCACCACGTATTGGTAAGGTGTTGAAAATAGAGTTTCCTGTGGCTATTTGCATATTCATCGTCACGCATGGCGAAAGAATATCCTCAAAGTAATCGATAAAAACAACACTATTAGTTAAATCAATTCTTTTAGTATCATTTAAAGCTATTAACTCAACCGCATTAAATCTTAAACTACCTACTGCTACTGACATAATTTATGTGGCTGATAGAGATGTTAGAAGTATGTTCTTATATAAACTATTTAACACTTGACCTTCACTTGGCCCAGACACTACTACTGTTTGAGAACCTCCATTTGGCGTAGAAATAACGACAGGTTTTTGATTACCATTTCCAGAAAGTATAGGAATCAAAGTTACTGATGATTGTGGCATATTATAAGATGGATATTGTTGGATTTGTTGAGGTATTACAACCAATTGTGTAGATGTTGGTTGTATCATCGAGTCCTGTACTTTAGAAATATTATTTTCATCATATTTCATTTGAGTTAGTTTTTCTTGCGGAAAAACATTTGTTTGCGCTTGGATTAAATTATTAGATGAAGATTGAGTGGATGGTTTGATAAACCTCTGACTCATTACTTGTGATTGCCTTTGGATAGTAGTTTGGTCTGTCGAGGTTTTATTCATCATATTTGGATTGGGGACAAGATCTTGCATCTCTCCAGATTCTTTTCCTTTTGGTTTTATTTCCCCTTTTGTTTGTGCAAGACCGGGTTTGGAATTTGGAGCTAAATGGCCAATCCAAGTTCTTGTTCCCTGAATATATCCACCAAGTCCTCCCCTTCCATAACCACCAAAATCTTTTCCAGTTGGACCTATATTACTCAAAGGAACAGGTACTTTGGTTCCTTTTCTTACAAATACATCAATTGATTTTCCACTACCGCTATGAGTATGCGATCTTCTTGCGGCATCAACATAATTTCTCAATTCCGAATCACTATATTGTTTTGATGGTAACAAATCAATTCCTGGATTTAAATATACTGGAGATCCTTGTTTTAATAATGCTTTTACCACTGTTGTAGTATCATTCACGACTTCAGAAACAGTTTCTCCCTGGAAATGTCCATGAACCCAACCAGTAGAATTTCTTACGTTTCCCGTTTCTCCAAATTCCGCATTACCAGATCCGTACTGAACTGGTCCACCAGTAGATTCATCCGTTGGAGGCGGCAATTCTTCCGGATCTAACTCTTCATCATATCCTGTTGGAGTATCAGTGACCTCTGATAATTGTAAATTATAAGAAACTCTTTCAAATTGAAATACTACCCTTTCAAACTTATCTAAAACTTCTGGTAAAGATAATTTAGCAGCGGCTGCAGCTGCTTCTTTTTGTTTTGCCTCTTGTATTTTAAGTTTTGATTCTATTTTTTGTTTTGCATTTTTTTCTGTAGCTTCATAAGCTCTATCTGCAAAATATCCACCAGCAAAAGCCCCTAATCCACCTACAGCAGCACCTAAAACAAATCCCAATCCAGGAATAGGAACTAAACCTTGTCCAATCATTCCAGATGTTATAGCACCCGCTAAAGCTCCACCAGCGGCTGCACCAGCAATTCCTCCAGCTGCAGATCCAGCAGCACCTGCAGCAGCTTTTCCAGTCGATTCTCCTTGAGAAATCCCCTGAGCAAAATCAAGTCCAGCCAAAAGTGGTGTCAAAACACCTAATGCTCTAACGCCTGGTATTTTTATTTTTGTACCAGATTGTAATGGTCTTCCTGCTTTACTATTTGGTTTTGGTAATTTTGATTTACCATCTTTTTTTCCGAAGAAATCTCCAACAAAAGATGCAGCATCTAAAGCCCCACTTGCAAGACCACTCAATAAGTTACCGGCACTTCCAAAACTTACAGCTACATTTGCTCCTAAAGCTTTCTTAAGTTTTCTTTGATTAAATTTTATTGCCTTTAAATTATTCGTTTCCAGTTGCATGAAACGAACAAAATCTTGATAGGTAGTTTGAGACCTCTTCATTTGTGAAGTGGATCTATTTGTACTTACAATATTGTTTGCTGCATTCAGCAGCATTGAAGAGATTCCTTTAGCCATTATCCGTCAACGATGTTGTAAACCATTTTAGAATATAATGTAAGGAAATTATCAGGATTTGTGGTGGGTAACATTGGAACAGTTTCTCCTCTAATGCCTGTTATAGGTGCTTGAGGTGGTTTTGCGGTTCCTTGTTGATTTCCACCTCCACCTTGCAAAGGAAGAATATTTACTTGTGGTTGCGATTGTGTTACAGGAACTTGTGCAACCTGTTGTGCAGATTGTTGTTGCATTTGTTGTTGTGCTGGAGCGGCAACAACTGCCGGTTTATTTCGTTGTTGAGTTGATGCGACTGGTTTATTACCACCTGATCTAATATTTCTCAATTCGGAAATAGTAGTTGCATATGTTTTGCCAGCAAGATTTCTTCCAGAATATTGATCTTGATATGTTAAATCTGCTGTTCCGCCTAGTTTTGCAGCATTAATTTTTCCCTGAGGCAATCCTCTCCATGTTGGAGCAAGTTTTTGTAAAAATTGTTCTTCTGATATTTTACCGGATAAAAACTCATTTATTCCATGACTTGATCTTAATTCGTTTAGTGTTATTGCATCTTGAACTTCTGGTGTAAATTTTGTATTTGCATTGAATCCAGCTCTTTGCGCTCTTTCCAATAGATATTGGGGCATTTGTTGATATCTACCAATTGCTCCTCGTGCGTTTTTAGCCAACCACCCAATCGTTTGCTCTGTAGCCTTACCGGGAGTTTTTCCTGCACTTGTATTAAAACTATCATATCCTTCCGGACCTTGTTCGACTGAAGCAATAAGATCTAATACCCCCTTTTCTCCAGTCGTAGTAACACCAGGTGATCCAGAAACACCAGGTGCTCCAGGTGCTCCTGTAGCTCCTCGAGCTCCATCTTTCGCTTGTGTAGATGTGGATTTTCCTCCTCCAGGTTGTTGTTTTGATGGTCTCGTTGATAATGACTTTAGAACAGCAGAAAATCTATCTAATATTGCATTAAACTTGTCTAGTAATGGTCCAGATAATCCTTCACCAGTTTCTCCCATTAACTGAGGTTGAACTCCACCGCCAACGTCTTGAAGAGCATTGGTCACCATTGCTCCAGTGCCTGCACCAGCAAGAGCAGCACCACCCAACATTAATCCAGGGCGTCTTCTCATAGACCTTAATATTCCAGTGTTTCCCGCTCTTTTTAATGGTGGGCCTGGAACTTTAACATCCAAATCTATTCCACCACCTCCTGCATTAGCTGTAGGTAGATTGGAAAGTTGATCGACTATTCTTATAATTGTTTGACGAATGCTTTTAGCGACTTTGAAAGTTTCATCGAATACTTTCCTGAGTTCTACTAAACTTTCATTTAGACTTTTTATATTATTTGGATTTGCAAAAAATCTTATATATCCAATTGCTTTATCATATAAACTCAAGAAATTGGATAAAATTTTATTCGGAGCGTTTGCATCAATAGAATCTGTTTTAGAAATAAATCTATTTTGTAAATCTCCTACAGTTTTTTGAACAATCTGATTTACATTTTGAGTTATTGCTTGTACTCTATTCTCAACATTGTTTAAAATATTTGATGATAAAGTATTAATGATCGAACCAAGATCTGGAACTTGTGGAGCAACTCCAGCAGTTCCTCTTTGAAATCCTACAATTTTGTTAGCAGCACTAGCAACCACAGAAGATCCAAGAGGAGAACCACCAGAAATAAAGTTCTGAACTGCTTCTGGTGTAACTCTACGTTCTCTAGCAATAACTCCTGGATTTAGTGGTGATTTAATTGCCACGATTTGCCGCCTGTTGTGCCTTTAAGTTTTCTTCTTCAATATGTTGTTTCAATAGGGCAAGATAGATATCTCTTTCCCAAGGCATTAAATTTTCAACCTCAGTCAAAGAGTATTTATGGAACTGCATGAGAGCAAAATTAATACGATAATAGGCTTCCAAATCAATGTGAGCCATTGTCAACCGAAAAAACTGGTTAAACCCTCCAACGTAACCGTATTTTCTACTCCAGTCTTCGGATTTTTTACAGTAAAAGTATGAGATAATTTAGGCATTGTCTCAAAAAACTGTTCAATTTTCTTAAACTGAGATGAATTCATACTCTCTATAAACTCAACAAGTTCTTTCTTCGTACAATCTGAAGCAGCCCAAGATTCTTCTGCAGTAAAAATAGCTTCAATACAAGATGAAATAATATCAAAAGACTTATCAATTGTACTTGCAGATTCTTGTACACTGAAATCAAAGTTATTTTTAATGAATTGATCTAGTGATGGATATTTCATTTTTACAACAATATCATCATCTAGTTTAATTTCCGAAGTATGTTCAGAGTCTTTTTGTACATTGATTTCATCAACGTACACTTTAACTGGGACTTCTGTAGTACCATCATCGGAACAAGTTACAACCAGATCTATGGCCTCTCCAACAGATTTTCCACGAACATTTAAGAAAATGTATTCAATATCGAAAGAAGGTAGATCTTCTATTTTAATTCCTTTTGTTATAATACAATCTTTTAGTACTTGTTTAATAGCAAGTGTGATTTGTTTAATATCTTGACTTTCAAGAGCTAAGATAAGAATTTTTTCTTCTTTAACGAGGAATGGTCTATATTTTATAGATTTTCCAGTAGAAGGCAACTCAAGTTCATAAGTTGGTGTAGAAATCTTTGGTAATGGCATTGAATATTATAAATTCAGATAAAATTATTTAGTGCGGGTTATGTAGTAGATCTTGTATTACCTGTTGGAGTTGGTAAATTATTGGTAGAATTTTGAATAGATTGTCCGGATTGACTTCCACTACCGTTATTTGTAGCAGACAATATTTGTTGACCACTAGAAGTTACTTTTTGTTCATAGTCAGGTGATCCAGTTCCATTGTGTTTTAAGACAACATATCGATCATAGTTAAAAGTAACACTTGTCTTTGTTACTGTACTTCCTTCATAAGAAACTGGTAATGCAGTTAAATTCACTGGAAAAGCATTTAAAAACTGATACGTTAACATTGATGGGGACTCTAAAAGATTCCCATAGCTATCAAACTGTACATTTCTCTCAAATTTAGTTATTGATATTTTTCTTTTATAGGTGTTCGGATACCTCATTCTATAGAAATTTTCATCATCAAAACTTACTTCATCACTTGTACTTCCTCTGGAAGATCCTCTGATAGATTTACCGTTTACAGTATGAAGAGGATTTATAAAATTAATCCACTCTTCAAATAAACGAATAACTCCATAATCCGCATCAACATAAAAATCTAAAGTAAGTTCTGGAAATTGTCTCATTATTGGAAATCTTTCCATAACTCCTTGTCTACTTCCAGATTCTTCTAAAGTGGATAAGGTTGAACCTGGAAGAATAGCATTATGACACATGAATTCATATTGAAGTGAACTTAAACTCTTGTCAAAAATCCCACAAGAAACTAACCAAGAATTTAAATTTGAGTCCGACTCAACGGTAGATACGTTTTCTCCAAACCAAAGAGTGATCTTAAATTGACTAGTAACTGATAATTCACCAAAAAGATCTTGAACACTAGGAAGAGAACTTCTACTATCTCTAGTGTTTCTTGGTAGAGTCATCCTAAGATAGATGGGATCAACTCTATATGGATTACCTGGGAAATCAGGCCTAAATGGCTCAGCCATCTATAAATATTTCTTAAGGATCTATAGTATGTATATGAGTTATAAAGGAAAATATCGTCCAGAAAATCCAAAAAAGTATAAAGGTGATCCCACAAATATTGTTTATCGTTCTTTGTGGGAAAGAAAATTCATGCGTTATTGTGACTTAAATGAAAATGTAAATCAATGGCAATCTGAAGAATTCTGGATTCCATATCTTTGCCCTCTTGATGGTAAAGTTCATAGATATTTTCCAGATTTTTTTGTAAAGTATAAAGATAAGAGTGGAAATACACGAACAGTAGTTATAGAAATAAAACCCAAAAAAGAAGTAGACATGCCAGAACAAAATCCAAAAAGAAGGACAAAATCTTGGGCATATAAAGTTCAAACTTGGGTAAAAAACCAAGCAAAATGGAAAGCAGCTAAAGAGTTCTGTGCAGATCGTAATTATGAGTTCCGAATCATGACTGAGGAGGATTTAGGAATATGAGTTTCGATGGCACGTTCGAACCTGGAAAAGGTTTTGGATACGATCTCATTAAAAAAACCAAAGGAAAAAATGTAAAAAATGATTGGTATACTGGACAACTAAGACAGTATCTTGGTGAACTGGATCAATTTAATATTAATGAAATGGATACAGGAGGTATAGAAGTTGGTAAGATGTATTTTTTTATCTACGGAGCATCTACTCCTGGACTTAAATTTTTTGATACTCAACCATTGACGTATGTTACTGAAGTAAGTTACAGTAAAAATTATTTCATTGGAATAAATTTGCATTATATTAATAGGCAATATAGGGAAGGAATAGCAAAAAGCCTAATAAATAATTCAGATACCGTAAGTGTACCTCGTAATAGCATTCATCGTTACTTTTTTTCTGGAGTTGGAGGGGGATTTTTGAGAGTTCCTGAAAAGGATTGGCCCTCCGTTTCAATATTACCAACTGAAAAATTTGTTGATACAAGGGGTCAACCATTTCCAAATCACAAAGCTTGGAGTAAACCTTAAGTGACATATCAAAATATTTCACCAGTACCATACTTTACAAAAAATTCTGTAAATTATAATTTACAGTACAATAAACGTACTGGTGAAGTACAACTCATTCAACAAAATGCTGCCACTGGGACACCAGCGATTTATACGGATGGTAAATGGAATTCTTCTAGTGTCAATTCTTTATCAATATCTTCACAAGAACAACAAACAATACACGAAAATATTCAAACTTCTGTAAGAACTTCGTTTAGGGCTTTAGGTGGAACTTCTGCTGGTTTAGTTCTACCTGCTTGGGCCCAACAACAGAATCAAGGACAACCTCCGGGTCAAAGTACATCAACTCCAAGTCAAAGTGTTTCGAGTAATTCTACAAGTCCGGGAAACATAGGAGCAGCATTTGGAGCACTAATAAACCCAAGTGAAGCTATAAGAGAAATAGCAAATCAAGACTATGGAGCTGGAAATGAAGCTAAATTACTTTTCAAAGGATTGAAGTATCCAATTGATATGAATTCCAGGAAACAGGATACTCTCTTTATAAGTCAATTTGAGTATGCTGCTCCAGCTGGAGATCAACTTCTAAATGGAGACTTTTCAAGTATTATTCAAAATGGTTTACAGAGAGGTAGTGATTTTAGACCAGAAAAAGTTATAGGAACTGTAACTTTTCCTATGCCTTCTAGTATCTCCGAAACCAAGGATGTTGGATGGGGTCCAGATCAAATGAATAATATTAGTGCTGGAATGATGGCAGATGTCATAAAAAATCCAGGACAATATGCAGCAGCAGGTTTAGTTGGCGCTGGGTTGGGTGCTTTTATTAGTAGTAAGATGGGCGGCAGTGTTGCTGGTGGAGCAGGATCTGGAGCATCCGCAGGAGGTCAAACACTTGCTTATGGTAAACTCCTTAACGAAGCAAGTGCCACAGCAGAAGGGAGAGGTTTAATGGGAACCATTGGTGTTCAAAAACTTCTTCAAATGGCTCAATTTGGAACTGAAATAGAAACAATATTGGCTAGAGGTGCAGGAATTGTTCCAAATAATAATTTAGAGTTGTTATTCAACGGACCCCAATTAAGATCTTTTGGTGTTAGTTATAGACTAACAGCAAGAAGTAGAGATGAAGCGATGATGATTAGGAGAATACTCAGATTCTTTAAACAAGGAATGTCACCAAAAAAGAGATCTGGTAGAGGTGCAGGAGGAGCATCTTATTTTCTTAAAACTCCAAATGTATTCAAATTGGAATTTAAAACAACAACTGGAGAAAATAAAGCAATCAGTAGATTTAAGACTTGTGCGTTGGTTTCTATGCAAACAGATTATACCCCAGATGGTTTCTGGGTTGCATATGATGAAGGTCAACCAGTTTCTACAAGAATAACCCTACAATTCGCAGAACTTGAACCAATTTATGATGTCGATTATCAAGATACAGTCAACTCACAAAGAACAGATCTTTCTCCAGTTGCTAACGACGCAGTAGGTTACTAATATGGCATACTTTACAGAACTACCAAACGTTGAATATGTAAATAGATTTCCAAATACGAAATCTAATGATGAAACAACTTTAGCAAAAAATATATTCAGAAGAGTAAAAGTAAGAGAAGATTTAATATCAGTTTTTGCTGGATTTGAATATTATACTATTGTTGAAGGAGAGAGACCAGATCAAATAGCAGAAAAACTATATGGAGATGCAGGTCTTGATTGGGTTATCTTAGTTTCAAATAATATTATCAATTACTACGATCAGTGGCCATTAACTGTAAATGAGTTTAATAACTATTTAATCAGTAAATATGGAACTGAAGATGCATTACAGGAGATACATCACTATGAAACTATAGAATTAAGAGATTCATTTAATAGAGTTGTACTTCCAAAAGATTTAATTGTAGATGAAACATTTTATAATGCTCCAGAATATGAAACAATCACAGAAACTCCTCCTGGAATCACATTTCCTCCGATTTATTTAAATCCTGTTGTTGCAATTACTTCATGCATTATAGAAAGTGGTGGAGTTACAGAAATTGATATTATAGAAGAAGGTTTTGGTTATAAACAAGTACCAAAACTAACCTTCTCAGAGCCCACCATCACAAGTTCAGCGTCAGCATCTGTTGGAATTCAAAGTTTTAGGGTATCTTCTGTTACATCATTAACTTCTGGATTTGGATATAAATCTGTACCTGTAGTATCCATTTCAACGGCTCCAACTTCAATCCAAGCAGTAGGAGTTAGTTCTCTAGGTCAAACAGAATTCACTGGAGGTACAGTAGTAAGTGTAGAAATTACTAATTCTGGATGTGGATATGGATTAACTCCCCCATCAGTATCCTTCAGTTTACCACAAAACTTTATCTCAAATACCATCTACAGAGAACAATCTCCAGTTTCTGTTGGAAATCAAATAGAAGGGATGTATGTAAAATCTGATGGATATAAAGTCTATACTGCAAGCACTATAGGATCAAATCTAATTAAAGAATTTACGTTGTCTACAGCTTGGAATATTACAACTCTTTCTTTATCTTATGAATTAGATGTTAGTGCAGTATTCGGTTATTGTACTGGAATAGAATTTAGTCCAGATGGAACTAAAATGTTTGTTACTGGTGGACTTAGTGGTAATTTCTTTGTTGCTGCTTATAATTTATCCACACCATGGTCAATATCCACAGCAACATATGTAAATCAAACTTCATTGACAGCTCCTGGTGGTGTTAGATTCAAGTCTGATGGTTCTAGGATGTATTCATTAAACATGGACTCCCCAGATTCCATTGAAGAATATACATTATCATCGGCATGGAACGTTACAACGAAATCTTTCGTAGCCTCATATAATATAGAAACACCAACAGGAGACAATGAGATTATTGGATTTTCTTTCTTGAATGGTGGAAATAAAATGTATGCAACTGGACTATCAAACTCCACAGTATATGAATTTAATTTAAATTCCTGGGACTTAACAACCTTAACATTCAGTAGTTTCCTATATGTTGGAGATAGAATTCCAAATCCATCCGATGCATTTATAAGTTCAGATGTAGAACACTTATTGGTATCTGGTGGGTCTGGAGATTCTATATTTGAATATTCCATAAAAGTCAGAGCTAAAGGAACCGCAAACTTAGTTAATGGATCTCTTAATTCCATTACTATTTCCGAAGTTGGATTTGGATACACGACAGCCCCATCGGTAACGATTGGTGCTCCATATCCAGCAGTAAATGCAACGGCAACGGCTACAGTAGTTGATGGATCTGTATTGTCTGTCAATATTACTAATGCTGGATTCGGTTATACTATCGCACCTACGGTCACGATTGCTCAAGCACCAACTTATTCAAGAGCAACAGGAATTGCTTCAGTAGTTGATGGAAAAATATCAGCAATTACAATTACTTCTCCAGGAGAAAATTATGATAACCCTCCGTCAATAACTTTTGATATATCACCAGAACAGGTTCTCAATGTAGAAGTTGACGAAACTTACACTCAAAATAACAAAATTTGGAAATGGAATGGAACCGCATGGCAAGAACAAATCACAAGACCATTCCAATTCTTAGATGGATTGAATATAATTAGTGTAAATGGTAGTGGTATTTCCAAACCGATAACGAATTTGGAATATGAATTAAGATTAAACGAAGAAAAAACTTTAATTATTGTACCAAAACCATCATATATTTCTACTATTATTGATGATCTAAAGAAAATTATGAAGTATAATAAAGATTCTGAAAACGTAGTTTCATCTAAATTAAAGAGAACTTATAATCCTAAATTTACTGGAGTATAAAAAAACCCTGGCTTCCAAAAAAGCCAGGGAATTTTTTTCGGACTATTTTTCAGCTCTCAGCTAGTTTTTGAAAGTAACTCAGAGCATCATCTGCATCTTCATCATCTTCCTCATCACGAGACACTGGTTTAGAGATTTCAAAGGAAGGAGTAGACCGCTTAGGAGAAGGTTCTCCACGACGTTCGGCTTCCCACTCTTCTTCTTCTGCAACTACTTCAGGGTCTTGATTCTTAGGGACACCACGAACCCCCAGAGTGTAGTCTAGGCGCTTCTTCAGTTCTTCATAGGACTTGAAGTTCTTTGCGTCACTGAACTCATTGAGATCGTTCAGGTTCTTGTAGATGCGTTCCAGTTTGTCATCATCATCCGAAAGTGCAGAAGGACGATCAAACTCAGACTTATCATAGTTCCAGTAACCTTCGACCTTACGGATCTTCAGTTTGAAGTTAGCACCAGCCCAGAAGTCGAAAGGATTAATAGCTTCCTCATCTGCAAACTGTGGTTGCATCGCTTCGGTAATCTTGTCAAAGATTTTCTTACCGAATTTATAAAGGAATACACGACCTTCGTTCTCAGGGTGTGCAGGATCACTCACCACATAGATGTTGGCGTAATAAGAGAGTTTGCGTTTTTGTTTCCGAGCAATCTCCTTATCACGATCAGATCCAGAGTTCCACAGAACACGATTGTGTTCAGACACAGGATCTTTTTGTCCCAGAGTTGTCAGAGAGTTTTCGATGTACCAACCACCAGGACCTTGGAAAGCATGACTCCATACTTGGGCCCAAGGAAGTTCACATCCTTCGGGTGCGGGGAGGAATCGGATAACTGCATAACCATTTCCGGCTTTGTCTACTTCAGGTTTCCAGAAACGTTCATCAGATCCACCTTCTCCACTATTCAGTTTTTCAACTTGTTTGATCAGTTTTTCAGTCAGCGAACCAGCGCGGGACTGTTTCTTGAGATCAGCAAAAGACATTTGTATTCTCCGTATTGAGTGTATTTGGCCTTTGGGACGACTTTAGTTTACCGCAGTGAACTGGGGATGTCAAGCCCCATCTAGAATTATTTTTTCTTGGTTGGTTTCGTTTGAGGTTCATTACGAACGTAAACTTTTTGTTTACCAAACTGTTGTGCAGTAATATTTGGTTTTCCAACCACATCTCTTGCAGTCGAAAGAGAAAGATCATAACTAGTTTTCTTATTGTAATCTCCTGCAGGCCCAAAATTTCCAGTGTCTTGGACAGAAGTTTTTGCAACGGGTGTAACTCCAGGAGCTCTAGTCATGTGAAGTTTAGTTCCAAATGGTGTAGATGGTTTGGAACTAGTTTTAGATGCATAAGGAACTGCAACTAATTTTTGTTTGTCATCAAACTTATGTCCACTAGCGGTTAGTGATCCAGGAGTATCTGCCTTACTATATGAACTTACATTCACTGGTTTCCATCCATATCTCTTTTGTTCATCACCAGTATGAGCTCTTTGAGTAAATTTTCCTGTTGATTTATCAAGTACTCCTGGTTGATAGTTTTTATAAGCAAGAACTTGTTTATTTGGTTTGGGTTTTGGTTTTTGACCAAATCCAAATAGTTCTTGTACTTGATAAGCTTCTGTGCAGAATTGTTTGAAAGTCTTCATTAGTCTTTAGGCATTTCTTCTGGATTTTCTAGAGCCACCTCGAAAAGAAGTGGATGACATAGTTCATCAATCAGATAATTAGACCACCTATACATATCTTCAGATGTGTATGAATAATTATCTTCAGCTTCCATTTGAATATAAGGATCTTGTTGCATAATTAAAGGAATATCATCAAATGTAAAAGGAATTCCATTGATGAAATACATGTCTACAATCTCACCATTGTGATAACAATATGCGGAGGTGATTTTGTAGTGGTAGGACATGTTATTCTATTTCTGCAATTTTATCTAGTCTTTCTAGAGTATTTTCCATTTCAGAAAATAACTCATTGACATTATTACCATTAAACCCAAGAAACTCTGCAGCTTCTTCAATTCTTTGTTTCATTTCTAGTGCTTCTGGGTCATCAGAAAGTGAGAGACGAAAGTATAAATTCTTCTGTTTCTCTAGAAAAGTTCTCATCAGTTCTACATGTTCCTTCTTTTCTTCCCTATTCATCATGGGAGCTTTAAAGGTTTCTCTAATAATACGTTGTTGAAGTTCTTCCATCTCTTTGATGGATTCTCTTACAATTTCGGATTGAAAAAATCCACTCACAATACAATCTCCTTTAGTGTCTGTGTGTACTTTTCCTTATCAATATTTAGGAAAGACTTGTATTTTTTTATACGCAAACTGACGGATTCCCACACAGGATCTAGTAGTTTTTTATCAAATTTTTTAGAAAAATTTAGGATTATATCCATTATAACGAAAGTTTCTATGGATATTGCGTTTTGTAGATATTTTTTAAGAATATCTGGGTGAGATGAACCTTTAATCTCAAATAATGAATCAAAAGAATCTTTATGTAGAAACACTTCAGCCTCAGTTTTGAAGAGATAAGAAAGACTTTGTGATCTTTTTAACCAGTTGGTGTAATTTTTTTCACCTGACTCAATAATTTCACCGATCCAGAGTTTAGAAGGATCATCACATTCTACAAAATTAGCCAAGAAGTATTGACGGATCTCGTCATCAGATTTCTGACGAGACATACGTTCAAAGAAGTAACGATCTTTCCTTTTGTTAAAGGACTCTGTTGAAGCCCTGGACTTTCCGCAATATTGAAAATAATCGTAGTTTGGTTTAGTGAAATGATTCTTGAATGCCAGGTATGTTTTATATACCTCTATTGGCGTCATCAGAATACTAATTTAGCACGACTTGTTTTTTTAAGAAAATTAAGTTGGGTTGCTTCGTTTCTTAATTTTTCTTTTAGTGGTTTAGAAATTAACTTTGATATCGATTCAAATTCAATTCCATTTTCTTCACAATAGGTTACAATAGCCTCTATGTAATTAATTTTAGATGTCATTACAAGATACTCGATATCCTGTGCAAACTTTGACTGACAAAGAAACTTTTCTTTTATTAGTGAGTCTACTTGTTCAGTATTGTTATACATAGGTTTCTGTTTTGTGAGTGACGAACTCTCGGATGTATTTGGTAAGAAGTTTAATATAGTGATCCTTGTTTCTTTTTTCATAGACAAAACATTCTCCATTGTCAGCGACCATAATTGTAATCAATTTTTTAACTGGAATACCAGTCATTTCATAATACATGCAAGCATATGCTGTTTCCTGGACAAAATAATTTTCAATCCATTCTTCTGGTTTTATTTTCTTTGAAGTCTTGAAGTCAATAACTGCGAGCTCCCCTTCGTACTCTGCGATACAATCAACTCTGCCCGCAAGTCCGAAATAGTCACTATAGAGCGACTTTTCCAAAGCATGTATATTATTTATACGATCAAGATAAGGTTTTGCCGCAAGAAATAGAAACTTCGTTACAGGAAGAGGATTGTATTTGTCAATGTCTTCATTCAACAAATACTTTTCAACAATGTCATGAAATTTTGTTCCTCGATCTGTTGCAACCTTAGTGATCTTATTGGCTTCTTCTTCACCAACTTTCTTACGCCAATCAATGAATTTTTGTCTTCCGTAAAAACTAGTTACGGAAGTGATTGAAGGATATAATTTACCAGAAGGGACTCTGTAAAAACGAGTCCCTTCAATCATTTCTGCTTGTAAATCAACTTCTTCTTTTAAATAATCTAAATGAACGAACATTACATACCTAGAGCCAATTTAGTAACAATGTAGTTTTTGACTAGTCCAGAACGAACAATATCATCAACTCCAAATTCAACCATTGAGAAATCATATGTCATTGCACGAATAATTTTCATGAAATCAATAATTCCATTTCTTTCATTGGTTTTAATTAAGTCAGATTGAGTTGCGTCACCACAAAAAACAATCCTACTATTTTCACCAATACGAGTAATTATACTATCTAATTCATGGAAGTTCAAGTTTTGCATTTCATCTACAAGGACAATTGCATTATCAAGAGTAGTACCACGAATAAAACTTGTAGACCAGAATGAAATTGTTTCTTGAGCTTTCAGATTACCATAGAGCATTTCAAAGTCTGCATCTGATGGAAGTTCAAACATGTACTTACACATGTTCTTATAAGGAATTTGATAAAGACTAGACTTATCTTCATGGTCTCCTGGAAGGAAACCAATTTCACGAGTAGCAACAAGAGATCTTACAATGTAAACTTTTTCATAAGGAGTTCTTTCATCAAGAACGTCTCTAAGAGCAAGGTACAATCCTACAAATGTTTTACCAGTACCAGCAGCACCATAGGCAAAAACATTCTTTCCTTTTTTATATTCATCAAAGAATAATTTTTGATTGTCAGTTAGTGGAGAAATGTCCACCATCAAATCCGAATTAATGGGCTTTTTGCGCCTCATTTGTTTGGCACTCATTCCGACTCCAATGTTGCCAGTTGATGATTTTCTTGATCTTGCCATTTAGAGTTTTTTTACAGTAGAACCAGGTGCTTTTGAGGCTTTGTGGAGAACATCATTCCAGCCTGGATTTCTGGAGATCAGTTTATCTTTCCACTCACCGACTTCACCGACAGAAGCACATCCTTGAGACCAATCTTTGTCCCAATTAGGATTGTCCTTCCTCCATTGTTCATAGTCTTTCACAGACATTACGAGTTCTTGAGTTTCGCCAGTTTCAAGATTGATTACAGGATATGTGGGCATAAGATAATAATGACTATGAGTTTATTTATTGGGTTATTTTTCGAGCAATGTAGTTTTGATTATCTACTTGTTCTACATTCCATTTTACCACAGGATCAACATAAAAGTCATCTCCTTTATATCTTTTGTACTTTTTCATATTAAGTACAGTATGGTGAGATAATATTGCATAGTCGATATAAGAATCAACATCTCTAGATTTTTTCACCAAAAGACTTTCAAGATCTTCTTTAATTTGTTGATTGGTGTGATATGCCTCAAAATTTTCTATTCTCTTTTTATTGTCATGTGAAAGAGTAAAAGCTGTTTGATGTGTGTGTCGTATTTTTTTATGTTTTAATCCACATAAGAGAAGTCTATTTACAATTTCATCGTCTTCCCAAGCTACAAACTCTCCCATATTTTCATTATACCCACCAATTTTTTGGTAGTTTTTTCTAGTAACATATAAAGTTCCCCATAGAGGTCTATAACATGGATGTGGTGGATTATACATTCCACTTACAAAACATGTATCATCTACTTCATATTGTTTGAAAAAATTATAGTATGGATTCAAAATTGTATCCGAATCTAAGTTTAATATATTATCTCCTTTAGTCAAGCTAAATGCGAGATTTAATGACTGAGTTTTGTTAAAGTATTTTTGATCTGGAACATAAACTCTTTTTATTTTCTCACTAATCTTCAAGAGATGATCTGAAGACTTATCAGAACTCCAGTCTACGAATACAATTTCATCAATTTCATCAAATAAAACCCAAGAATTTATGGATACACTAAGAGGATCTACCCTATTCATGCAAGCAGAAATTACCGACACACTCATTTTTAACTTTTAGATATTTGTAGGCTCAATTTTCTTTAAAATCTGTTCGACATCATGTAGTTCTTCTTCTACATTTTCTACTTCTTCAGAGTTATCTTGAACTTCTTCTTCATCATCACACTGAATCTCTTCCATAAGTCTTTCCAACTCAGAAAAAGTTTCTTCCTCTAAATTTTGAAGTTCATGAAGTTTTTCTTTTTCAAAAGCAACATCAACTTCTAATTCGATTTTGTTATTCAGTTCTTCCAACTCTTCTGGTTTATAAAGTTCTTTTTTCTTAGCTAAAAAGACACCAGGGAGAACTTCTTTAGTTTTCCAGTCAAATAATTTATATCGATAATAGCCTTTCCTATCATCTATATGTCTTTTAACGTTTGGATTATTAATAAAGTTTTTAACTCCAAACTCATGCATGTTTTTCTCTTTATGTTCTCTAGCCAAATGAGAATATTTTACTAATTGAACAGATGGATCTAACAAACCTAACATACCTTGAGGATGTTCTTTACCAGTAGTTTCTTGATAGATCTCAAATGCATTCTCATCAAATTTTTCTGAAGACTCTTCATATCCTTCAAAATTTTCTACCCTAACCCTATCTGGATGTGGAATATGGATAGCAGAAAGAACTTTTAAATGAATTGGTAACGCTTCCAATCCAAAGGTTCTTAGGCGCATTACTAATTCATCATCTTCAACAGCATAATATTTACCCATCTTTTCATTAAATCCATTTACGTTAATAAAGTCTTCTTTTCTAACATAAAGAATTCCCCAAAGAGGATGCACACAAGGATCATCAACTTTATCATTAATTCCAGTATAAAAAATACCTTTTCGACCGAAACTATGGATATTAAAAAAATTATAATAAGGATTTAGGATATGATCACAATCTAATTTGAGTATATTTTCTTGTGTTGCAAATCTAGCTGCAAGATTTAATGGTTGCGATTGATTGAAATATTCTTCATTATTAACTCTAATGACTTTGATTCTAGAACTCAAAGAAGCTAAATGATGAATAGGTTGATCAGAACTCCAATCAACAATAATAATTTCTTTTACTTCGTCAAATAACAACCAAGAACTCAAAGAAATTTTAAGAGCATTCAACCTATTTTTACAGGCACATATAATAGATACAGACATTTTATTGGCTCAACTCCATAATTGAATAATCTAAACTATGAATTTCTTCTGGATTTATTTCCTTTTTAACCATGTTTCCATCTTCATTATATTCTACAATCCACTTATCTTTATTTGAATTGTCTACAATTGTGCATGTTGTCCAACCATTGTCTTTGGATAGGGCTTGTGTTTGATAGTACATGATTATACCTCCTATAGGGGCAATTTTATATAGTTACCATTCCAGTGCTTCAGCCACTGAAGGGAACTGTTCTTTAAAGACTTCTTTGCAAGCCAAGGCAATATCCATGTGTTCTTTTTGAGTTCCATTTTCAGAACGCAGATTGATATAATGAATCCAACTACGGCAAGAGCCAGACATGTAGATACGTGTAGGTGTAGCCAAGGGAAGAACAAAACGAGCACACTCCTTTGCAACACCATGAGAAAGAAGTTGTTTATAAAGTTGCATTGATTGTGCGAAGTGTTCTTGAATCTTACTTTGAAGAGTCAGTTTCTCATAGTCTGGAATATCATCAATTGAGTTCTGACGATTCTTGGTATCTTGACGACGAAGATCTGGAACAGGAATATAGTCACTCAACAAAGAAGAATCTGCATAACGTTGTGAAAATTCTTGATATGTAAACGAACGGTGTCGAAGGATTTGGGCTGCGATACCACGATTCGTTTCAATTTCAAGAGTCATAAAAGACTGTTCAAAAACAGACCAATGATTATGCTTAATACAATAAGCAAGCAACTTGGCATAGTTTTCGTTGTCTTGATTCGCAGGATTACTAACTCGTGCAACATACGCCATTGTTTTTTCTGCATCAGGCGTTACCGAAATAAGTTTTACAGTCATTTCAATTCCTCAATCTGGGTATCCATCGTCGTCAAAAACCTCATCATAATCACTGATATGATTCAGGTTTTCTTTTGGTTGTTTGTAAGAATCTGGATCCGAATAAACTTCAGATTTAAGTGCATCTACAAGTGATTCCAAATTTCTTACGATTAATTTTAGTCTTTCTTTATCCATGGAATAATAGTTCTCTCATCCATTTTACCATAAAAAAAGGAGGGGATCAACCCTCCTCAATAATTTACTTATAAATCCATTGAATATACAAGGATAACATTATCGTAGTTAAAGCAATTGCAGCAGTAGACGATATGATGATTTGTGCCATCATTTTGCCCCTACTAATTGTGCAAGTTGAGCTTGATAACGACGATCTTGTTTTTGTTTTTGTTCTTTAATGAGTTGTAGGAAGTTAAGTTTTTTCACTTCTGCACCTCCATGTTTTTGCATGGACGATACGCTACTCCACGATATGTATTTTGTGGATGAGCAGGAGCGTGTGTTTTGTTATACCAAGACACATACTCTTTCTTTGCATCTTCAGTGTCGTACTGACACCCTCTATAAACGACTTTAGACATTAGGGTTCTCCTTAATTTTGAGGCTAAAGAGCGTTCCTTCAGTCGGCTTTTGCGTCTATAAAGCAACCTTTTTTAGTTACTTGTTTAACCTCCCAAACTATATCATTTCTTTGTTGAGCGTCCAATTTTGGATGGGTAATTACCCTCCCAATAATAAAATTGGCCTGAAGACAAGTTAAAAGGAATGCTTCCATAGATGAACGATCCGTTCCGAGTCGGCTTACTTCCGTCCTATTCAGTTTTAGCACTTATTGACAACATCCTTTCGGAGTTCTAATAGCAATCGGTCTTCTACTCTTTGAATAACTACATCGTCGTTTTTAACGATGTCCATTAGTTCCCACGCTGCGTCACAACTTATACTCACAGGAAATGACTTTGGTTGTGGCGTAGAAACAGAAAGAAGTGGAACCCATGCCAAAAGCAAAAGTGCCTTAGTCATAGGATGAACGTTAGAGGATTATTATACCTCTATTCATACTATCTATGCAAGTTATTTTGTATTATTTGTTACAATTAATCTCTTTGTCTCCAATCATCTGGTTTATCACCAGAAAAGAAGTCGATTATATCATCTACACTATTGAATCCTGTTCTATGATTTGAAGGATCTGGATCACCTAAATCTAGTTGATTCATAAAGTCATCCATATCACCTTCTTGCATATTGGGATTAGCAGCACGTCGTCTTGCTTGTCTTAAAATTGTTGCTGCACTTCTGTTAGACTTAGATAATTTTTCTGCCCATATCATATCACTTAGCTCTACAGATTCACCTTTTGCAATTCGTTCACAGATTGCTTCTAGGCGAAGACGGTATTGAGTAGAGAGCATATACTTCTCCAGATATAGTGTATTTAGTTAACGCTCAATATAACTTAGTGTGTGATTTGTTGCATTTAGTTGTGCAATTATTATATCACATCCTATTTTTGGATTACAATCTCCACATGTATAAACATCACATGCGGCTTTACCATCTTCCGGCCAAGTATGAATACTTATATGACTCTCAGATAATAAACAGAGTACAGTTACTCCTTGTGGATCAAATTTTTTAAAGATAGTTTGACATACAGTTGCTCCACTTGCAGCTGCTGCATTTTCTAAGAGATCCATAAGAAAATGCTCATCGTTCAAGTGAGCGAATGAGCATCCAAACAAGTTAAGAAGATAGTGCTTTCCCATTTAAGTAGGATTGTCCTCCTGATCCTTTAGTAAACGACTTACGATTTGTTCTCTTCCGTCCATCATGGCTACAGTGTAAATAGAAGATCGCATATACCTTTTAATTTTTTTATACTGTTTTTTCACTTCCTTGATTTGATCAAGGTTCATTTGAATATTTAAATCACCAGAAATTACTTTTTCTTTTTCTTCTCTGGTGGTTGATAGTTCCACATCTTTGGATTGATCGTTCCGTCCGTCCATTTAATACCTCTCACATCTCTGTACTTATCCCAATAATAATTAAAAATATCAACTTGTGATCCAGCTTGAACTACATCATACTGGACATCATCATCTATACCATAAGTAACTAGATATGAGTTCCTGGGCAGATCACGATTTTTTGCAAGAACGGGATCACAATTTCCATGAATAATATTCACTGACATATCAAGAACGATTCCCCCATGTAATATCAGGGTACGCCTCAGATACAAGTTCTTTGGTGATATTATATTTAGTTTGAAGTTTTTTATCTTTTACAAGACATAATACCTCAGCCTCTCCTGGGTGAAAAGATTCCAACATATTAATAAACATCGTTTCTTTACGAAGTTTATTCATACTATCATTTCCACCTTTCACAAAGTTATAAAATTTACTCCATTCTTTACGGATATTAGAACTTGGAGATTTATCAGCATTTTCATTTTGTTGAATAGGAACTTCTCCCTCTGGAAGGACTGAGGTTATTGACTCATCGAAGTTCCAAATCAAAAGAGATTTAATAAAGTTTTCATTATATTGTTGAAGGATATTAATTTTTTTATCCTTAGTTCTTTCGGCAACAACAGCCGAAAAAATTTCATGGACGTAAGAAGTTGGAGTCAATTCAATCTTCTCTACGGTTTTAGTAACCTTAGGAGTCGTTGTCTTTTTTGCGACAGGACTTTTAGTAGTTGTCGAAGACTTTTTACTAGTCGTCGTCTTCTTCGTAGTCGTCATAGCTATTTTCAAATCGTACTGCAATTATTTCGTCTGGAATGATATTCCCATTGTCGTCAAACATTTCTGGATGAGCGAATACTTGTTGAGGAGTTGAAAAAACAACATGTTCTTTCCATAACCAACCCACTATACCACCAATTATTAAGAACATGAAAGATACCATACAAAATATGGCAACTAATGGTGCTGTCATGGTTCTACCTCCGAGAGATTCCTTTCTTTTTTATGTCAAATGAAAATTCAAAATAGACGTGAATCTCTCTTCTAAGGAGAGAAACCATCTTACCAAAACTGAACTTAAAGGTTTTTGGTTGATCAGGTTTTTCCCTCCTTTTTCTTAACAATAATTCCACACCTCTATTTATGTACAACTCACGAGGCTTAGTCATAATTATAGAACTGAAAGTTCTTTTAGGTACTTGATAGTATCATTACAACCACCTAAAACTTTGTTGTCCATAACAACTTGTGGAAAGGTACTTCCTTCACCAAATTCTGAATAAAATTCTTCTTTAGTAAAGTGTTTGTCTAAAGTATAAACAACAAATTCTTTACCACAAAGTTCTAGAACTTGTTTAATTTTATAACAATAAGGACATTCAGGTTTAGAATATACAGTAAACTTCATTTTTTGTTGTTGATATTTTGTAATATTTAGAGTTCTATTTCATACTCATTTGTGTAATCATACACTCTATCTGCAATTAAGTCAATCTGTATTTGAATACCTTTTACGTCTTCTTCAATCACATTAATTTTTTTAAAGAGGAGATCAATTTTTTCTTCTAAAGTCATCACTCCTCCATTGGATGGCCTTTACGCCAAGTAGATGTGTTAGGAGGATCACACTTTGCATCCCAAGACCTAACAAGCAATTCTGTAAAGAGTTCCATTTTATCTGGATGGACTGAAGCCGGATTTTGATTGATTGCATTTTTAAGTGCTACCAACTCGTTCCATTCGGAATCTGTCAGAGAACCTGTTTGAAAATTGGAATGAGTCATAAACCTCCTCGTTTGTGTTTAAATTCTAACACAACGCCCATCAATATCTATGATAGTTAATAATGTTTTTATATTTGATTTACAAGCAGTAACAATTACATTCCAAAAGGGCCCCAACGACCCCTCTTACTATCATCATCTCCGTTCATCCTTTCTTCCAATTTATCAATTAATTTATCTGCAGAAATGAGATTATCAATATCCATAATCATATCTGCAATATGTTTACCGACGAAAGGTTTTTCTTGGCGAGCAGCATACGCAAGAGCATTACGCAAAGATTGTTCGGCTTCTTTTAAACTTGTTTCTACAGATTCACTTAGTGCCATTTAGTCTATCCTCACATTTAGTATAAAAGGTTCCATTTACATAACAAGACTTACCTGGTTCATAATATTTTATTACAGGTGTTTGTATCCTTGGATATTCTACCACATTTTTTACATGACAGAAAAGATTGTATCCACAAATAAGAGCTTCAATCATCAGCACTCATCCATTCCAAGTGATTTAGTAACTTTGCGAAGAGTATAAGAACCATTATTATTATCTACCCACTCAACTTGATCTCCTTCTTTAAGGTTTGCAGCTTCTAGAAGATCATCTGGAAAATTTACATAATAGTCATCCACACCATCAATTACTGATTGTTGAACGGGAAGTAACCACTTCTTTACTTTATCTTCCTTGATCAAAACTCGTTCAGTTTCTCCAGGATTGCGAGCATAAACTGTCTTCCCTCCATCTGGAGACTCATAAATTTTCCCACTGAAGGGGTTCAACCGACTTGGATCATTTCGGTCATAATCATAGTAATATTTGGAGTATTCTCCATCAAGTTTTGCTCGTTTATCGTAGTACTCAGCTTCTCTTAGATTATATTCACGACACTTTTCTTTTTCCTGATCCGATGATGCTTTGTCACACATCTCATTCAGTTCTTCTTCGGTATAACGAAGTGCTTCCATATCACTATGTCCCCATGGGGGCATACAGTCATCTTTACTTACACTACTTACCGTCGAACCTTTGTATTCTTCTGGATAATAATTCTCTTCCCAGAAAGAAGTCCAAGACTTTTTACATTCTTCAGATGAATCGTCCTTATCACAACTGAAAACTTTATTCAGATGAGTCTCATATTTGTTACTCTGACTATTACCATTTAGAAGAACAAGTAATTCATTACAACGATTTGCATTAATTGTGAAGTGATTATATTGTTCTTCAACGACACCTTTGATTACATCATAGATTTCCTGTGGGGTTGCTTCAGAAGAAGACAAAGAATCATACATCCAATTTTCAAGATTCTCAAGAGAATACTTCTTATAGTCAAAGTCCATCGGTCAAGTCCTTGATTGCTTGTTCCATAATAATCTTAATTTGATCATCTGTCAAGTCATTTAGCCAAGACCATCGTTCATCGTTTTTATCCCACTCAAAAGCAAAAGAGCCGTCATCATTTTGGATAATATTTAATCCACTGGGATGTATAGGAGTATTTTCAGTCATCTCTTTCTAAATCTAAAGTTACACAATGGAAACACCCACTTAAAGTTCTTGAGTGTCTCATAGGAAGCATGGCACAATCTATACCATATTTTTCTAACTCTTTTCTTGTTGGTTCTTGATGTTCTTCTAAAACAACGAGATTAGGATTGACACTAAAAAGATTCATGTTAATCCATGTTGAGGCATGATTATAACCTGGATAGTATCCAATGTCAACAGGTTCTGGGCACCAAATTACATCCCAATTTTTAAATGGTGCAGGAAGAACATCTTTACTCTTAATCCTTTCTGGATTAGCCAATAATAATCCCTCTCTTAGAAATGCAATTGTTGTGTCAATGTGCATATAACTATACACACCTTGAAGTAAATGAACTTGAATGTCTGGACCCAAAACTTGTTGAAGTTTATTCGCACCAGAAATGTTTCCACTATTAGAAACTAGATATAAAACATGATCATTAGCCCTAATAATATTGGCAGCATCAAAAGCAGGAGAGTGTTCAGTGAGTGCTAAAACATCTTTATTCCCTAGACATTCATCATTATACAATTTGTCATCATAGGTACAAGTTAATGGAACTAATCCATCAAAATGATGAGCGATTGAACCAAAATTATACCTCCTAGCCTTTAGGGGCATTGGAGTTGCAAAATAGTTATTTCCATGGATGAATATACAATCTCTGGGACAGAAATTATAATATCCTGTTGGTTCACTATGAGGTCTTACTACATCTACTCCCTCTTGTCTTAAGAAGTTTGCGAAGATTTCTAGATCTTCATTAGCTTCTTGTATAACTTGATCAGGATATAATCCTGACTTTACATCGGAAACATCTTCACGATCTGCATAGTTAATCAATCTCAGACTACGATCCATTTCAGGCACTCTTGCATAATCTGCAATACCCACAATAACCTTTTTTAATCTTCCCCACTCATTAGTACTATTGTTCATTTAATACTCCAGTTACTTGAATTGCATATCTATCTTTCATACTGAAATTATAAAATGCATGGATTTCATCATAGTTCCAGTAAAAACAATCACCAGCCTTCCAATCACAGTAACAAGTATCTTTCACTTGCAAAATTTGGCCTGGAGAATTATCTTCCAACATAACCATACATCTAATAACATTTTCAGATCCTATGTTATTAATTTCTAGATATTTACCAAAAAGATCTGTATGAAGAGGTAGATATTGTCCTGGTTTAAAATAATTTACTGCTGCGCCAACTTTATCTAAAAAATAAAATTGAGGAATGATATATTCCTCAACGCACTTTGGCATTGGATCTGGTTGTTGGTACTTGTATATAGATAATTTTTCCTCACTGTGACCAGAACTTAAATATTGGTTAACCAACTCTTCATCTTTATGTGTAGACAAAACGTAGTCTAGATTATAAAAATCTTTGATATTCCAATTAGGTTTTATATGATTTAACATTTAAACACAGACATGTCAGGTAAGTGTGGGTAATCTAGATAAGTCCATTTTTTAGGTTGTTTATCACGAACTTCATTAAACCTAAAAGAACCCAAGATAGCTGTCTCTGGAGTCATATAATAATGATAACCTACGGTATCAATGTCTTGTTTAGCCCAAGGCTTAGAAACATCTCTACCATCGTAAGACATTTTCTTTAGTATATCATAGTCATTTTTGTTTTGCAACAGAATCATTCCACCCCTACCAACACTAAGATGTTTTTTATACTGGAAACTAAGGCACATGTAGGTGTCAGGAATATAACTATTTTCTTTCCATAGTACAGCAGCGTCAATAATATTTGAATTGCCTAGTTGATAATAATCTTCCCAGTCTTCATTTCTCCATGTCCAATTCAATTCCAATTTCATTAAAGTCATTGGAATAGAAACATAAGTGTTAGTTGGAATAGTCAAATTATTGCATGAAGTATGTCTAAGACATAATTCTATTGCATGTGTACATGAGTCTACAGCTACAGCATATGGGGCTGAGAAATATTCTGCGACTTTGTTTTCAAACTCATTTACTTTTTCAAACATACTTATCAATGTCGGGTTCTCTAGGTGTTATAACTCTATCATTTGGTTTTCCATACATGAAAAACTCTTCTAATGTATAATCATCTCTCAGAACGGTCCACCATTTCTTATAAGCCTTCCTAGCAAGAACTAAATCAGGTCTATCAGATCTTACATAATTTACCGAATAACTACCAATATCTGGATTTACACTTATCAAAGGCATTGAATAAGTTCTTCCACTATGTATTAGGAAATAATCTATAGTTACATTAGGTATATCTAGTCCTATCGACCATTTCCAATTTGAAATTTTATGAGCAAGATTATACTTTTCATCTACACAAAAAAGTCTTATTAATTTTTCTGCGTAACTTCTTCTTATCAATGCAGCTCCACTATCATGTCCAGACAATATTGGATGTAGATAACATGGAATAATTTTTTCATTTTCAAAACCCAGTTGAATACAATCCCAATCGAAAGGAATGTTATTCATCAAGTATTCCCAATCAAAATGCCAATAATCAATATAACTTAAATCATAATCATCTTCCATTAAGATAACATATTCTTCAATTGTATTTTCCAACCAACTTTTGAGCATATCAATAGTGGAAAGAGCAGTAGCTACTTCTATTAAATGTTGTCTCCACCTTTTACATGTTGAAATATCATTCAGTATTACTTTACTTTTCCATTCATCAAAATTTTGAAGTTGATAACTAGAAGCAGAAAACCTTTTAAAGTTACTAATTTTATATTTTTCGTATTGTTCTTCAGTATATTGTTTTCTATCAGGTCTTTCGTCAAGATTTAAATAATAAATCGTTGGCAATCCTTTAAGTTTATCTTTTAAATTCATACTATAACTTTATTAATAGATCGTTTTTATTGACAGAATCTATAGACATTATATCACATATATTGTAGTTTGTACTCTTATTTTTCCACCAATCTAAAACAACTTCATCAGACTTTTTAGCTAGATGGTTTGGTTTATCCAAATAACCATCACTTATAAAATGAGAATTCGATATGAAGAGGGGTAGGGAATAAGTAACGCCTATTTGATATGGAACAAAATCACCAGATTGATAATGATACTTTGGCCATTTTTCACTTAATCCATAGTTTGTATAAAATTTAAAGAATCCATTGTCATAGTGCAATCTTATCATTTTCTCTGCATAAGATCTTGTTATCATAAAACAAGTTGCAGCATGATTGTTCTTAGTCCACTTCGATAAGAACATTGGAATATACCTCTCGCCTATGATATGAAATTGAATGCAATCCCAATTACAAGGAAGTTTGTTAAAGATATCTTTCCAATTAAAGTCCCAGTATTCTACCGTATCAAATGATAGATCATCCTCTATCATCATACAAACTTCAGATGTATTTGAGTTATACCAATCCACAATACTCTGTATCCTATTCAATAATACAGAAAGAAATTGCGGTTGAGTTAAAATATCATCCGCAATTATTTTTGACTTCCACTCAGAATAATTTTTTGGGTCATAACGTGAGGCAGAAATTCTAGTATAATTTTTAATATTATACTTTCTAAACTGATTTTCAATATACAGCTTTCTTTCTACTCTATGATCCAAATTCAAGTAATAAATTGGAGGAATATCTTTTAATTTCGATTCAGTCATTCAACAACCGGTACAGTCATTAGATGATCATATTTTTTACCGTATGTGAAAAAATCCTTTAGGGTAAAATCATCTCTATTGTTTTTCCACCAATTATAATAAAGATCTCTACAAATGAAATGATGTTTCTTTGGAATCTCATCTAGATTTGGGTTTTGTGTAATCAAAGGAATCTGATATGTCTTACCAACAAATCCAAAAAACTGATCTAATCCTAGACATCTATAAAAATATTCTGGACCATAGTTATGGATAAAGGAATATTTTCCCTTGATCGTGTGGATATCGATTAACTTTTGTGCAAAGTGTCGATTTATTAATACTGGTCCATAAAAACTATGGCTTGTTTTTGGGTGCAGAAAGAATGAAATATAATTATGAGATTCAAATCCCAATTGAATACAGTCCCAATCATATGGAAGATGAGTCATTAGATATTTCCAATCAAAATGCCAGTATTCTATTAGGTTCAGATCATAATCATCTTCAAACAAAATAAGATATTTTTCATTCGTATTCTCTAACCAATGTCTAACCATTTCCAATGTGGAAAGATTTATACAAACCTTTAAGTAGTCTTGTTCTTTGTATATTTCACTTTTATAAACAAGACTTTCCCACTCTTTAAAATTCTCCGGATAAAAAATACCTTCAGAAAATCTAGTTACATTTGAAATTTCCCATTTATCGAATTGGGATTCCATGTATTCTTTTCTTTCTGTTTTACTATCAACATTTAGATAGTATATGGTAGGAAGTCCTTTAAGTTTTTCAGACATACCAAGTTATAATAGAATATCTTGTTCCTGAAGTAACAGGCATAACTTCATGCGGATACATAAAGTTTGATGGGAAGAGAATGGCGTCTCCCTTTTTAGTCTTAATAACTATCTCTCTATCAAAAAATGCAAATTCACCACCCTCATAATCATCATTCAAACTGAATGAACAACTAATTGCTCTTTGTTGTAATTTAAATGAATCTGTATGTTGAATATAAAATTGACCTTCTTTATATCTGAGTAGATCATATCCAGTATCTATATCTACATTTGCATCAGGAAATTTTTCTTTATACTTCTGAAGGGCTTGTGAAGCGGAAAGAAAGAAATCTGAATCAAGTTGTTTTCTATATTGTGTATTGTACTGTAAGGTATTTTCTTCACTAATATTCAATACTGAACAACTTCTAACGTTTGGATTTACTTCACCACCGCCGACACTTGTATCTTTCCATAAGTCACAATCTTTATATTCAGATATAATTTTATTACAAAGTTCATCTGATACTAAAGAATCTAAAACAACAATAAAATCTTCTAGCTTTGTTTGACTTCTAATACTAGGTTTAACTATAAGTTCTGGAGTTTTTATAATTTTACTTTCTTCTAAAGTTTTTTCAACTTTATTTCCATGTTGATCACAATTTATCCCTAAATGACTTTTATCAAAATAACTATTAACTCTATTTCCACGACTGAAAACATAATGCAGGAATACTTGTGTGTACCATTCACCATCATATTCATCTCTCCAGTGAGGTGCATCGCATCCCATATACAGTAATGCATCTCCAGGAGACAACATAATATTATGTTTATCACTATTGGGAGTTTCAATCCAAATTAACCACGGCCGATCACTACCTAAGTTAACAGTCAATGATACTTCACATTGATCTTTATCAGTGTGTTTTTTTAAAACACTGCCCTTTCGATAAGTTCTGGCATAAGAATAAGTAGGCAATACAGTTTCCCCACAGATTTTACTAATCTCTGGAGTTTTTTCACAAAGAAGTTCTAAGAAAGAAATATAATTGTATACCGAGGACGAGTTTAAAGCCTGATCGTCACCAAGTACATTATTTTTATCACAGAAAGAATTAAACTCATCTGATAAACTTTTAGATCTTTTAATGTCTATAAAATTTTTGACAACAAGATAATTGTTTACCTTGATGGAAGGATTTAGATTATTCATAACAAACAAAAAAATTTTAAATTTCTTTTAACAACTCTTCAATATCGTAATAAATTTGATCCTCTTCCGATACTTCATTGTCTACAGACTCAAGTTCTTCGTAGTTTATATCACCAACCACCAAATCAGATTCAGAAGCTTCTTCTACACTTTGATTTTCAAAGTCTTCAGCCATTACATCAATTTCAACTATTTCCTCTTCCTCTTCTTCTTCCAAAATATAATCTAGAGCCATTAGATCATCTAAGTCACCATATCCTTCATACTGAGAAAAATTGCGAACTTCCATCAATGCTTTTTGTTCTTCCAACCACAATTGATGTTCTTCTTTTTTCTTTTGCCATAACTCTATAGATTGTTCCCAAACACCCAACTCTGTAATTTCGATATTCGGATCTTGAGTAACCAACTCTACACTACCATGATCACCATACCACTGAACAGCGTGTACAGCTACACCATTGATTTGGGGAACCCAACTCATATCAATGTCAGAATAATACTCACCGTCTATGTAAACAGTTCTATCACTTGGAATTATCGTCAGTCTCATTTTCTTCTCCGAAAGGCAATCCTGTTTGAGTCAATGGAGTTACATTGACAGGAACAAAGTTTTGATTCATTAATCCTTGTATATATATTTCCCTATTCGTTTCGTTAGCCTTAACAACTTCATTTCTAAATGACTCTACAGCAGCTCCAGTAGATCTTTGTTGTTGAGAGTTTTCTATTGTAAGCATTGGCATCCATGAAACAGCGCATCCCCAGTGATCAACATCTTCACCAGTATTTGGATTCATACCTCTAACATGCATATACCAAGCACATTTATTTTCAATGCAATCTTTTTTGATTAAAGGGCAGTATGTCCCAGGTTCAGTCTTTTTAAACATATAAGATCAGTCCACGAATACAATAATTATACCAAAAATTAGGATAAAGAACAAATTATAACATCAATATATTGAACTCTAAAATCTATACTTGCTGAAAAAGGAGCTGTACCGCTCCATGGGTGTGAGTGAGCCCCACCATTAGGTACGGGGTTAGCTCCACTATTGGGGAAATTTCTTGTCCAACCTCCACCAGAGGCAACATCACCGCCACCAGGAGTTAATCCTATGGATCCACCATTAGCATGAGTGTGCGAAGGTAGTTGTGCTGTCGTAAGAGTAGTATCCCCTACAGTTCCAGTAATAGTAACTGTAGTAGTAACAGGTTTTAAACTATTAGGGAAAGCAGATGAAAAAGCAGTAGTACCTCCAGAACCACCACCAGTACCAGAAACGACTCTTAAAGCCTTATCGTTTTGGGTCGTTACTTGAGCCCATCCAGTAGGGGCAGATGCTTGGAAAAAAACCGATACGCTACTCTGAGGCACTATTCCATATTTGGAATTTAGTGATGTACCGTCACCAAACGTTATTCCAGTTGTTGTTAATACTGCTGCCATTATACTATTATCCGACTAAGAGATATTTTAAGTTATTTATTTTATCCATCAAAACTACACATGATGATGTCAATATATTGAACACCGACACTTAGACCCAAACTACCAATTGGACCAGATCCTGTAAATGGATGGGTGTGAGTTTGATCTGATCCACCTGAACCTGTTGCTGGTGAATTTCTTGACCAACCAGTTCCAGCTCTAACATCTCCACCAGTATATGAACCATCTGGGTTTTGAGGGTTAATAGTTAAGGATACTTCACCACCATTGGAGTGGATGTGGGAAGGAATTTGACTTGTAACTAAAGCAGGTCCAGGTTGAATTCCACTGGTAGGTGCAGTTACTGTTCCAGTTAAAGCTACAGTAGGGGAAAATACCGTAGTAAAATTTGTAGTTCCACCAGAACCTGCACCCGTACCCGAAACAACTCTTAAAGCTTTATTATCTTGTGTTATTATTTTGGTCCATCCAGTAGGTGCAGCTGCTTGAAAGTATGACCAAACTGTTGAAGTTGGAAAAAGTTGTCTCCTAGAATTTAATTCATTTCCAGCAGAGAAAAATATTCCATTAGTAGTTAATATAGCCATATATCTACCTTAGTTTGACCATAATCAAATTATTTATTATTGCTTCTTGGTTTGGAACATTCATTGCAATAGTATGAATAACCATCTCGAAAATACTTGACAACTTCAAAGTTTTCTTTTAATGATTTTTCAATTCCACACTTATCACAAATCCTTGTCTTTTTTTGTAGACTTTCGGATTCGTTTGAGCTCTTTGAGTTCCATCTTAATATTTTTGTAAGCAGTGTCAGCATCTAATTTGCCTCCCATTTCCATCGCTATGATGACATCGACTCTTGTACCAAAGTGTGCTAAAGCTTTTTCAAAGTCATCTAGTTCATACATTGTTGTCAGTCCATTTTTCAGCAGTCAATATATCTATACGAGCATCAACAGCATCAATAGAGTTTGTAATTTCGTATAGAGTATTTGTAGTCTCAACATTCTCATCTTCAAGTTTACGAACGTCAAAAATGAGACTAGTGTACCTGTCCTCCAGTTCAGATACTCTACGTTGAAGATCAACTAGAAGATCTGTTAAAGAGTATTTTTCTCCTGTAATTTCATCAATAACAAATGTGTGATTTGTAAAACTATAATCATTCATGATTTTTTTCCAAACAGATTGAAATTTTAGAGAAAACTTATCAATATAATATTTAAACATTAATACTATCCCAATCCTTTTGGAAGATATCAAGTCCTTCACGAGTAAGAACACTTTCATACATTTTATCAAAGATTGATGAAGGAATAGTTACAATATCAGCTCCCTCACGATAACACAACGCAACTACTTCTGGACTACGAACTGATGCGGCCAAAATTTGCGGAACAGAAGTATCATAACAGTTATCATAAATCATACGAATACTCTTAATCAACTCAAGTCCATCAAATCCATTATCAGTCAAGCGTCCTACAAAAGGAGAAACATAAGTTGCACCAGCCTTTGCAGCAAGAACAGCTTGAGATGCAGAGAAGATGAGAGTTACGTTAACTGTTGCACCAATACTACGAAGTTGTCTACAAGCTTTAAGTCCTTCTACAGTACAGGGAACTTTTATTGTAACGTTATCAAGTTGCAAATATGGTTGAGCTTGCTCGACCATACCTTCACATGTATTCGAAACTACTTCTGCAGAGATAGATTCAAACTCAGAGAAAGATTCTGAAATACTTTTAATAACTTGATATGGATCTTTACCACTCTTTTTAATTAGAGTTGGATTGGTGGTAACTCCATCAATCAATCCTGTGACATACTTATCAGAAATTTCTTCAAAATTTGCAGTATCCAAAAATATTTTCATAATAATCTCCAAAAAATTTACAGTATTCCAACTTCTTTTAGGTATCTTCTATATGCCATAAATCTGCGAAGAGAAGGTTGCCCTGGAATAGGGCCTAAACTTTCACAGATTTCACAATAACATAACCAATCATACCACGGAGTTGTTGGATCCAGAGCTGGGTGTGGACTCCTTTGTGTGTAGTTCTTTAAGGAGTTGAAGAAGTTCTGGAGTTTCGTCCCATTCCCAAATTGTTCCATCTTTTTGTGTGTAAGTTCTTTTAGTCATAGTTTTAGATGTTTAAATAACTCTACAAAATTTGCATGTCCCTTATATAATACACCACCTATAATTATTAAGTCAAGCAAAAAAAGAATAACTAGGACAATTACAAGTGGTACTGTATTAGATTGCGGGTGTTGGTTGGTCATTAGTATTTAATTCTATATAAATGTCCTGACTATCATTCCAATGTCTAATTACTCCCGCAACAATAAAACAATTTGTAATTAGGTATGTGATAAAAATAAAAGTTCTTATCCAAGCAACAAGGTCAGACTCTTTATCGCACTTAGATGCCTTTTCCCCAAGAGCTTTTGCCCACCATCTCCATATAGTCTTTTTTCTTTTCAAAGTTTTCCTCCAACAAAACTTTCATATTTAATTTCTGTTTCAGAAAACCCTTCCTGTTTTTGTTTTAGATACCACCGAGTTGCATTAATACAATTTTCCTTTGTCAGTGAGGTTATAATACTCTTACCATCTCTATCGTAAGAGTCCCATGTACCCCACTTGCGTTCTTCTACTCGAAACGCATCGTCAATCCACTCAAAATTTTCCATAGTTATCAAGAATTTACAGTCAACTCGTAATCTTTTTTATTAAGTTTATGTCTAGTAAGATACTTATCTAGATGTTCTTTACATTCAAACCAACAGGTTCTTTTGTCTTTACCCTCCTTTACATCAAGTCTATACGGAAAAGATTCGTAAGGAAATTTTTCATTACTAGAAATGGCCATTATTCTCCGAGGGTATGAATCACTGGTTTTTCGTGTGCAAGAATGCGATACAGTTCTGCATCCTGAGCGGCAGAAATTGGAACAAATTCGGTCTCAGGGTTGAAGTCTTCGTCACGAATTGCCTGATTGATGACGATTGAACCTTCCTCACCAGAATATGAGCGATGATAGGTCATCTTTGGAATCACAAGAGCACCAGAACTACGATTCAGGTGAACAATATGATATGGATACCTCCAAGTTGGATTCACAAGTTCAAAGGTTCTGATTCCAGACAGTACACGATTGTGGTCAATCTGTTGATAGTGAATATAAAATTGTTTTGCACCGACAACATCATCAGGTGGAGAAATTGCAGGACCTGTATGAACAACAAGGTCTTGTGCATTTGAGTTTTCTACTGAAATATCATAGAAGACAACCGAATCTGTCTCACGGAAAACCCTGTGTTTTTTGAAAGATACTTCGCTCATGATTGATTATATAATAATGTTTTGTTCATAAACTTACATAAGATTTAGACATTTTTTTCCATTGCATTTCTGGAGAATTTAGATCATACAAAAAATTAGTTCTTTCAAATGTTCTTATTTTGAGATCTTCTTGTTGAATAAAATTAAAAACTTTTTCACTGACTTTTAAATTTGGTATTATTTTTGTTAAATACGAAACATGATCAATAGGTGGAGGATGTAAATCATACTTGTACCTATATCTACCGCAATCATTCTTTTTTATTTTTACTCCAGGCCAAGTAGTTGAATTATACTGCACTGTTAGGAAATCTGGTTCTATTTCATTTAATAGATCTTTATATAAATCTAACACGTCAGATGTATCCAATACTACATCATCTAGAGAATTGTAAGAATGACAATTAGTTGTTTTTTTGATAATAGGCATATGACTCAACATCAAAAAGTCCGAATCAATGTAATTTAAAAAATTAAAAGTTAATGATATTAATCCAAGATCTCTAATTAGAAATCCTCTATAATCGACATAATTTTTAATATATTGTAAATCATACAATCCGTCATGAATAGAATTGTATATGTTTCCACAACACTGCCATTTTCTATTAATATATCGGTCTTCACGATTTACTGTAGTCCACATTACTATTATCAAATCTTTATTGTTAAAATGAAATCTTTGATTCATTTCAGCAACTTGATTTGATATAAATGCGTTTCCGGCTCCAGGAGATCCAAAATTATAATATTTTGGAATGTGAAGTCCGATAACGTCAGCCCAAGTTGGCCAAAAATAGTCAGTCATACTACATCCAAAAGAAAAGAATCTCTCATACTTATTAAAGTTTAGATGATCTATTTTTGGCACTTTAATAAAAATAATTTTTATATTATTTAACACATTTTACTTGGATATCCACAGACTTTGTGGCATTAGACATCTCACGATAACCCATACCAACATACACCTGACCACTCACTACGGCAATGGCCATGATTCCCCAAAAAATATAGTACCATTTAGATTTTACTTGGTGATGTTTAAGTAGATCTTTTTCCATAATTATCTTAAGTATTTGGATTAAGTATTCTTGGTTTGATTAGACCTTGATTCTTTAACTGATTATAATTTCTAACCCACTTATTAACATTAACATCAATAGTACAATGACAATATTTTTTATTACAAATGACAGGCATAGTCGGCCATTTTATTTGTTCAAACTCATCTATATTTCCAATGGGTCCACCAATACCACAATTAGCTAGATATATCTGTCCAGATGAATTTACAAATAAACTTTTCAATCCAACTTCACAAACATATCCTTCAAAATTAGTCATACCACAATTAATAAATTCTATTGAATTTATATTGTTATTTGGGTCATCTAACAAAATAGATCCATCTTCAAATTGAAAATCGGATGTTATTTTTAGAATTTCCTGTTTTCCCAAATGTTTTAGTATCTTTTGGTGGGGTTTTGCAGCTTCATCAGTATGAAACCAATCTAATTGATCTTTTGTGTAGATATGAGTTTCTTTATGTTTACTACCCCAATCCATAATTCTAACTGGTTCCAAAAAGCAAGTATCAATATCTTTTAATGAATTGAAAACTTCTATACAATGATCCCACTTAGAAGGAAGCATCATTAGTCGCACAGTTACGAATGTGTTTAAACTTGCAGCAATTACTTTTTCTTTAAAATCTTTAACAGGAAATTCTGGGTGGTATGAAAAACAAACATACTTTAAATACTTTGAAATATCTTCCCAATATTCTATTGGTTTAAATGCATTACTAGTTGTACCTATAGTATGACCATTAGAATTAAAAAACTTTACCAACTCAGGAAAAAAGTGACTAATACTTGGCTCACCACCAGTAACTGAACAATGAATTTTTGGATACTTTTCGAATAATAATTCTAAGAATTTTTTTGCATTCTCCCATTTATAATGATGACCTTTACCTGAGTTTAATTCTGGTAAACAATATGTGCATTTATTATTGCATATATTATTAATCATCCATGTCAAATGCATCAAAGATGAATCTTTTTGAATTACTCGAATAATTTTTTTATCCTTTAATTCAATCATATAAATTTTGTTCTTGTTGTACTCTATCTATATGATGATAGATGGTTGAGTTTGAATATTGAAATTCTTTGAACCGTTGGGGTTTTTTCTTTTGCATTGTTATGAGCATGTTGATCCAGTCGTAACGTTTATCCACAGACCAACCATACCGACGTTCATCGTGAAATAAATCAAAAATTGAAATCATTATTTTAAATAGTTAGGTTTTTCAGTATCAAATGTCGTCCATTTTGCATCTTTCATTCTAAGACACATTAACAAAGTTTGATGTTCACGATCATATAATTCCCAGTCTCCCTTACACTTGGCAAAATATCGTCTTCGATAGGCACAACACCAAACATTATAATAAATTTTTGACTTCTCAGAAAGAGCCATTTCCTAAACACTCAAAACAAACACTATTAAATTTACCTTCGACTCCACGAAGAATAAGTTTAGTGTGAGAAGATTTTACAATCATTTTCTCAACATAATAAATTCCACCATAGATAAGAAGATTTTCTGGATCAGTATTATTACCCCACATAACTTGTTCTCGGGTGCATCCAGTAAATTTTACAAAGTCTCCTTCCTTGATTTCTCTAGAAATATATTTAATTTTTCGGAGGTCTTTCATTTTACTACGGTTGTTTGAGTTTTGGGTTGTGTTTTTACTTTAGTCGGATCTTCATAGGGAACTTTACCATTTTTCTCATACATTAAAATGTCGTACTTAAATTTACATTCATGAGGCCTTTGATTACAGAGAATCAAAGTGTCTTCTACAGAACGATAAGATCCAGTAGAAGATCCAATAGAACCACCAATTAAAATGGATAATCCGAAGATTCCAATGTTTTTAATGGTAACAATACGATCAATCATGTTCAGAATATATGTTTCCCACATTCTACCACACTTTTGATTTTATGCAAGGTGGGTGTCAGTTGACTTTGGGCTTTCCAATCCATCTAGCTTTCTTACCACTAGAAAAATTATATTCAAATATAGGTCGTGACTCTACATTTACTTCAATAAAAAACGCACAAACAACTCTAAGTTTATCAGAAGCTTTGAACGAATGCCATGTCACATCTTTTTCTGGACAAAATAAAATAGAAGAGTTTGGTTTCCACTCTACTATTTTTTGTACATCATCTTCAGATTCAATAGAGTGTAGTATTGTTCCTATGTTATTTTCTGGTGAGAGATAAACTATAAAAGTTATAATTTTTCTACTAACATCATCATGCGGAGGAAACCAATTATAAGGAAAATCTAAGTTGATGTTTGCCTGAACAAAAACTTCTTGTTCTGGTGATGGTTTTCTACTATTAGGATACCTATCAAGGATAGACTTAGATAACTTTAAAAAATCTTGAGCAACATCAAATAATACTTCAACCACATCTTCGGACACTCCGCACTTAATTAAATCCAGAATATCAAGTACGGCTCCTCCAGGTGAAGTCCTAGCATCAAAAAATATCTTCTCCTTAAGAAAAGAATTTTTTTGAATATTTTCTTTAGTTAAAAGGAATCTTGGTATCGTCTTTAAAACTTCAAAAGATTTTTGATCTATAGTTTGTTCTATGATCTGATGAGGCCAAGGTTCTTGTAATATTTGACCTCCAACAATAGGTTCCTCATTTAACAACATCACTCTTCTCGTAGGTAGTCAAATGTCATACAATGTAGTCCCCCATCCCACAAATACCTATGCCTAAAGGGAACAATGATTGGTTCAACATTATGTTTTTCCAGAAACTCGAAAACTTGTTTGTTATATCTAGTAACCATTAGATGTTCTGAATCTAATTGAAGAGCATTAACATCAAAAAAAGTTTCTGGAGAATATCCTACCCAATCTTTATACTCATACGGAATTTGATTTGGGGACCAAACAAATTTATCTTTGGTCATATCCATAGCCTTAATGTCTTGAGTATTGTGTTCCAAGTACAAAATATCCCACCCAGGAAAACAATGTTCCAAGTTACGACCTTGAGGTGTAGATATGATTACACCTTCTTTTACAACCACAAAGACTCCATCTGTGTGTCGTTCGATATTAAAATCCCTACAAGAAAATCTTTCATAAATACATTCCACTTCAGGATTTGCATTTTTAAAGTAATCGAATCTCTTTCTCGTCCATGCAACTGCATCAAAATAAACTCGATCAGCTCGGATAACACTAGGAGCACAAAGATTATCTAACGTAATATAGTTACTTCTATGATCTAACAACTCCAACCAATCAATGATATTTTCTTCATATCTAGGACCAACATACAACTTATTATTAATATATTGTAGGTGATCTCTTGCATGTAGTAGTTGAGGTTTTTTTGTTACATCTGGATTTTTATATGTCGGTCTTTTAACTACAACACCAAATGTTTCCAATACTTCTGAAAAGTTTTTTAGATCTTCTTCAGTTTCATCAAGAATTTCTTTGATAAAAGAATCTTCAACGAGATCGGACGAGTAGGCCCTACCCACCCAACATTCTTTAAGTTTGTTATATTCTGGAAAATATTTACTCATTGTGATATAATGTCTTTAGAAATTATAACATGAAATGAAATTATTTGCAGGTCCTTGTGCTCTAGAATCCGGAGAGGTTTGTTTTGAAGTTGCAAAAACAATTTCAAAATACATCCCAAAACACGTAGACTTTTACTTCAAAACTTCTTTCGAGAAAGCAAACAGATCAAGTCATAATAGTTTTACTGGAAAAGGTTATGGATACGCAATGGACGTATTCTCAGAACTCAGAACGTCTGGGTATAAAATTATCACTGACATACACTTACCAAATCAAGTAGATTTATTTCATGATTATGTAGATGCATTCCAAGTTCCAGCATTTTTGTGTAGACAGTCGGAACTATTAGAAGCTGTTGCAAAAAGTGGAAAACTAGTAAATGTAAAAAAAGGACAATTTATTTCTCCTAGAAATGCAATTCTTCTTGGAGAAAAGATGGAATCGTATGGTTGTGAAGATTTTTATATTTGCGAAAGAGGAAGTTGTTTTGGATATGACAACTTAGTAGTAGACTTTAGAACAATTGATATTCTTAAGAATGCAGGATTCAAAGTATGTTTTGATGCAACACACTCTACTCAGGAAGGAGGAGACTCTGTTACAAGTGGAAACTGGAAGTATGCAGAAAAATTGTCCAAGAGTGCTCTCGTTTGGGGAACTGATGCACTGTTTGTAGAAGTGCATCCTAAGCCCTCTGAGGCACTCTCAGACAAGGATTGTCAGATTCCTTTATCAGAGTTTCCGAACTATCTCTCTAGCGTCTTCTAAGTCTTCTGGGGTGTCTACAGAAAACACATCATGTTCTGTTTCATAAGAAAAAACAGAAACATCATTATCAAGAAACCGTAGTTGTTCCAACCTCTCAGTCTCTTCCAACTGGGAGGTTTTTAATTGACTAAAATTCTCTAAAAAATTTCTAGTGTATCCATATATTCCCATATGAATTTTTAGTTGATCAGTTCCAATAGGATGTCTACTAAAATATAGAACTTTTCCAGATTGACTAGTAACTAATTTTGGTTTATCTTGAGACTTTCCGTACTTACTATTTTTATCATATAGTTTATACGGAGTAACAACATCATAATTTTCTTTAAGGAGATGCTCATTCATTTCCAAAATAGCTTCTGGTGAAATGAATGGTTGATCACCTTGAACATTAATAATTTTTTCTCCAGGAATAGATGTCATCACATTAGAAATGCGTTCTGTTCCACTAGAGGCTTCGGCTTGTTGTAAGACTACTTTCACTTTAGTGTCTCTAACAGACTCATAAACTTCAAAACTATCTGTGATTACATAAGTTTCCAGACCAGTAATCATACACTGGTTTACCACTCTCTGAATTAAGGTTTTACCTCCAATATCAGATAAAACTTTCTTCGGTAAACGAGAACTTTCAATTCTTGCAGGAATAACAATAGTAGCGTTCATAGATTATCATTAATTGTTTTATATTTAATTCTCTGGAATTCTTCTACTATTTCAAGAATTCTGCGAGAAGTTTTTTTAGCAGAGTCTTCATTCCAACTTTCATTAGAAACATTTAATAGATATATTTCATTAGAAATTGCGTCAATAACTTTATCATAGTTTGTCATTATTGAACTCCTTATGTAACTCTTCAGCGATTTTCATAGCTCGTCTCCACATCATATACTTTACTATTGGATTACGAGGGTTATGAATTAACCACCATTTAGTTTTCTCATACTGAAACCTAAGAAGTTTAGTTGCAAGATCAACCAATCTAGCAACACTTGAATCGGTTACAATAAAATATGCAGCAAGTGCAAATAAGAAAAACCAAAAATAGTAGTATTCCATTTTACTCCCAACGAAGTGTTTTTAAATACTCAAGGACAGTTTCTCTAACATCCATAAGTTCATGGAAGCACTTCTGATCATGTGCAGCCTGTCTAAGTTCATTGTCAGGTTTATGGACACTTTCAATAAACAAATCTAGACCCCGATTCCACTTATCCTGTTTAGATTCAGCATCATAAATGTAATAAGTTTCTTTCATTTTTTTAGTTGCAATAGGACTATTCAAAAGATTGTCGATAAAAATCTTCTTTAATAATTTGTGCATCTTGATTTTCTGGATGTTTTTCCAAGTACATTTTCATGGCTTTATAAACAATCCTTTGTTCTGGGATAGTAAAGTACAACACTCTGTTGATAGCCGAAACCCGAACATCAGTCATACTACTTCCTCCAAACCTTCTATGTTAGAAACGGGTACTTCATAATCAGCAATTCTGTAATAATGTTCACCTTCTCTTTGACCAAGATACTCAATATCACTACAAGAGTACTCACGCATCCATGCTTGTAGTCGCATGTGCATTAAATCTGATCGACTCGGAACGTTCATAACCAAGTTTTAAACTCTCGGTTATTCTATAGTATTTAACCACTTCGGTCAAGTGAGATTTTAAAATGGAGAATAGGGGACTCGAACCCCTCACCCCTGCCGTGCAAAAGCAGTGCTCTACCAAATGAGCTAATTCCCCAAAGAATCTCAAGATTCTTGAGACAGAAATTCAACTTCGGTCTTCCATTTAAATCCTGGAGTATCCCAAGTTTGATTATTATTTAGAATTTTATTAGAATTATCCTCAGATTCCTCAGTATTTTTTAATGAAGATATATCTTCTATTGTATTTCCTTGATAAAGTTTATTTAATTTTTCTTTACTAGGAAAATACTTTAAAAGGTACTTAGCATTTAATTTAATTTTTTCAGGAACATCTGTCAACTTTTCTAGATTTGCAAGATCTTCAAGAAAAGCTCTAGTAGCAATAAGTGAATTATGTTCTTGATGTGGCAAAATCATAATTATCTTGAATACTGTTCAATAATGAATAATACCTCATTCAGGTATTTGTCGGCAAGTTCTTTCTCGCCAGGATATCTATCTTCTTTGATCAACTTGTTTTTTAAATTGATCACTCTGACCTTAATCTCTTCTTTAGTCAGTTCATTTCTTGGCATAAAAAAGTTCCAATGCGTTCTTATTTATTCTTTATTTGAATCATTATTATGTTTTTTAGAACAAGCACTTCTAGCCCAAGCACGACTCAAACTATTAACATGAGAACATGACTTTCCCTTCTGACCGCAATGAGGGCATATTGCATCAGGTGGGTCCGCAATATATCCTTCCGGTGTATACACTTTGTTTTTCAAATTCTCCGATTGTTTATGTTTTCTGGGATTCATACCCTCACAGGTTCTGCTTGTCTGTCTGGAAGCTTAATTTGTGGTAGTTTTTCTGGTTCTTTTACTTCCCAAGAACCCCCAACACCACCATCCATATTCACCACAATCTCATTCGTTGGCAATGCCTTTGGAATCTCAATATCAATCACTGGACTCATCAGTGTTTTGTTTTTTATAATTTCACGATTTGGTCCGTCTAAATGCATCATCATTCTTGCATCTTCAAAATTACCACAATCACAGATTTTCTTATGAGTCCTTCTTTCTCTTACTGTGAAATAATCTTCATCGTTGTACTTGTTCATTAATTAAATCCTTTAGACTTACTTTTTTCTTTTTGTTTATCCAGAACTTCCACATGACTTAGAAACTGTTCTGGAGTTTGCCACCATTCTTTCCGAAGATCCTCAAAGTTATCAAAAATAGAACACTTTTTATTAGAATAAACTAATTTATAATCATGTCTATCATAGGGATGATCTGAAGTTTGTTGAAAGTTTTTTGGAAGATTCATTACAATTATTTTCTTTTTTAGAAGGTCTGTAAAGTTGAGGCCAAGTGTCTCGAATAATTTCTGACAACTTATAAGGAGTTTCAGAAGAAATCATTTTTTTTAAAATCTACCAGGAGTATACTGCATTCCTTCCAGAAGTTCTTCCAACATTGCTCCATATTCTTTAAATCTTTTATCTCCAGCAATAAAACATCTTTGCCTCATCCAAAGAGCATCCGCAAGTAGTTTGATCTGGTCTTCTGAAAGTGATAGAGTTTTCATAGTCATAGTGCAACCTTTCTATGTATTAGAGTTTTGGGTTATAGACATTATAAACATAAAAACTCCAAAGAGAATAAAAAGTGTGAGAATCAAGATCATAAAAAAAGGAGTTCAGAGAACTCCTTTATTTATTTTTAGAGTGCGTTTCCGCGAGGTAGAACTTCCTCTGGGAACACAAACTGTTCGTGAGGTTGATCTACTGGAGCCATCCAGGCACGTAGTCCTTCATTTAGAAGAATATTCTTCGTATAAAAGGTTTCAAACTCAGGGTCTTCTGCAGCCCTTACTTCCTGACTTACGAAATCATAAGCACGGAGATTGAGAGCGAGACCAATAATGCCAATAGAAGATGTCCAGAGCCCCATAACAGGAACGAAAAGCATAAAGAAATGAAGCCAACGCTTATTGGAAAAAGCAATACCAAAGATCTGCGACCAGAAACGGTTAGCCGTGACCATAGAGTAAGTCTCTTCCTCTTGGGTAGGTTCAAATGCCTTAAAAGTGTTTGATTGTTCACCATCTTCATAAAGTGTGTTTTCTACTGTTGCTCCGTGAATAGCACAGAGAAGTGCTCCACCCAGTATACCAGCAACTCCCATCATATGGAAGGGGTTGAGAGTCCAGTTGTGGAAACCCTGAAGAAACAGTAGGAAGCGGAAGATGGCAGCGACCCCAAAGGAGGGAGCAAAGAACCAACTGGATTGACCCAGTGGGTACATCAGGAAGACGCTGACGAATACAGCGATAGGACCAGAGAATGCGATTGCATTATAAGGACGAATGCCCACTAGACGAGAGATCTCAAACTGACGCAACATGAAACCTATAAGAGCGAAGGCTCCGTGGAGCGCCACAAAAGGCCAGAGTCCCCCAAGTTGGAACCACCTGACGATATCTCCTTGAGCCTCAGGGCCCCAGAGAAGAAGAAGAGAATGACCCATAGCATCTGCTGGAGTACTAACTGCCGCAGTAAGAAAGTTTGCACCCTCAAGATAGGAGGATGCAAGGCCATGAGTGTACCAACTCGTAACGAAAGTTGTCCCAGTAAGCCAACCACCAAGAGCAAGATAAGCTGTGGGAAAAAGAAGAAGTCCAGACCAGCCAACAAAAACGAAACGGTCTCTTTTAAGCCAGTCATCGAGTACATCGAACCATCCCCGTTGTGAAATAGGTTGTGAAAGTGTTGAAGAAGTCATAGCCTCCTTAGTTATTTCTCATATTTATCTTAACATTACTTAACAAGGAAGTCAATGAGTGTTTGTACTCATCCCCAGTAAATCTGCCCGAGGGTGAATAAGACAAATACAAGAACAGTAAATACCATCATACCTACACCTGCCCAGATGACCCAGGAAGGCATAGGTTCGTAGTTGTGATTATGAGACATAAAAAAAGAGGGTTGTTACACCCTCCAATTATATCAGTTATTCAGTTTTTATCAACCAATCGCAGGTGCGGTGAGAGCAACAGGAGTGTTCTCAGCAGCAGCAAGATCGAGAGGGAAGTTGTGAGCGTTACGCTCGTGCATCACTTCCATGCCCAGACCAGCACGATTGAGCACATCTGCCCAAGTGTTGATCACTTTACCTTGACCATCAACGATGGACTGGTTGAAGTTGAAACCGTTGAGGTTGAACGCCATCGTAGATACGCCCAGGGCAGTAAACCAGATACCGACAACAGGCCAAGCAGCAAGGAAGAAGTGTAGCGAACGAGAGTTATTGAAGGAAGCATATTGGAAGATCAGTCGTCCGAAGTATCCGTGAGCGGCAACGATGTTGTAGGTCTCTTCTTCTTGTCCGAACTTGTAACCATAGTTCTGAGACTCTTGCTCTGTCGTCTCGCGGACAAGGGAAGACGTAACCAGACTTCCGTGCATAGCACTAAACAGAGAGCCACCAAATACCCCAGCAA